>ERZ773014.429-NODE-429-length-28595-cov-24.717589_pt1 | contig 28595 bp, 27 predicted proteins | sample MGYA00580841_ERZ773014 | MGnify/ENA primary metagenome ERZ773014 (study PRJEB29015, sample SAMEA2737989) | human oral metagenome | biome: human oral; feature: human-associated habitat; material: dental | place: China | collected 2067 ... | reverse complement strand
TGGTAAAAGAAAATATGACAATGATAATTGTTACCCATGAAATGCAGTTTGCAAGGGAGGTTTCAGATTATATAGTATTTGTTGATGGTGGAACAATTATAGCAGAAGGTAAGCCAGAAGAAATTTTTGTCAATTCTCAAAATCAGAGGTTACAAAATTTTTTGAAAAGGTATTCTGAGAGTGAAACTGATATTTACTCAATATAGCAAAGTAAAAAAAATCATAAAAAAAGCCTCTAAATAAAAATATTTGGAGGTTTTTTTTTCACATGTATAAAATGGACATGAGCTTTCGCTCTACATTTGTAATAACTGATTTATTTAGCTAATATCAGCCTAAGTCTGAGCATAAAGGAGCTACCTTTATACTTCTTAAACTCTATCAAATGATAGTTAAGATATACTGGAATTTCACCAATAACAACAACAAAGCATTCAGAATTTGGTATTCATAATTTAATCTGGTGGATTTTTGCCGTTGTAACTTTAACAATCAATTATAGTGACTTATTCAGTTCACATCAACCACCTAACAGATTTTGATTATTCCTTATAGTTTCTTGAGCTATCACCCTCAAGTCTTTTAAGGTTATTTTCCACAGGAACGTCTATTGAATCTGCCTAATCCAATTAAAGTGCTTTAATCTTCTATCATTACAAATATGCTTATAACTTAATCTTGTGAATGTATACACTCGTTGATTAATGTCGCCACTTTATCAAAAGCCTACATATTCAGTATCCCGAATAATTCAACTCATTTTCCGCTATAACCTCAGCAACTATGCTCTTAGTTTCTTCACTGAGTTATGTCATAAATAAATTATACCCTATAAAACTATTGTTTTCAAATATTATATTTTAAATTTAAAAAAAATTTTTTATAGTTTTTTAAATAAAAAATATATGTATATACAAAAATAATTCTTTACAAATAAAATTTTTTATAGTATAATATTTTTACATACAAATATAAAGATAAAAAAATAAAATATATAGTAAATTTAGAAAGGAAAAACAAAAATGGACTTTAATTTTATAATAGAAAATATTCCTAAATATTTAGAAGCAATGAAATTGACTGTGATTATAGGAATTTTTGGAATTATATTTTCAATATTGATTGGAATAGTTTGTGCATTGGTGCTTTATTATAGAGTTCCAGCTGCTAGGCAGATTGTGAGCATTTATATTGAGCTTTCGAGAAATACGCCACTTGTAATACAGCTTTTTTTTCTGTATTTTGGGCTTCCAAAAATTGGGATTACATTTAATTCGTATATCTGTGCTGTGATTGGATTATCTTTCCTAGGCGGAAGTTACATGTGCGAGGCATTTCGGAGCGGATTGGAGTCGGTTACAAAAGGGCAGCGGGAATCTGGGTTAAGCATTGGGCTTACAGAATCACAGCTTATAACTAACGTAATATTGCCACAGGCATTTACAGTTTCGTTTCCAGCGATAGCGGCAAATATAATATTTCTTTTGAAAGAAACTTCAGTAATAGGGATTTTGGCTTTAATGGAACTGATGTACCTGACACGGGATTTGATAGGGCTTTATTATAAGACGAATGAAAGTCTGTTTATGCTTGTTGCAGCATATTTGATTATTATTTTACCAGTTTCGTTTGTTTTAACAGTAATTGAAAGGAGAATAAGATATGCAACTGTCGGGAATTGATGTTATTTTTAAAGGAGTCAATTTGCAAAGGCTTATGGGTGGACTTATTGTAACAGGACAAATTGCTCTTGTTTCCATAGTTTTTTCAATATTGCTTGGATTAATTCTAGGAATAGTTATGACTTCAAAAAATAAAATTATTTATGGAGTATTGAAATTTTATCTGGAAAGTATGAGAATCATTCCCTTGCTTGTGTGGCTGTTCATAATCTATTTTGGAGTTGCAAAAGGCTTTGATTTGCATATTGATTCAGAAACTACGACAATAATAGTGTTTGTGATATGGGGAACGGCTGAAATGATGGATATTGTGAGGGGAGCAATTATTTCTCTTCCGAAAATTCAAGGGGAAAGTGCAAAGGCTTTGGGACTTGATACAAGTCAGGTTTATAGATATGTGCTGCTTCCACAGGCAGTAAGAAGAATTGCACCAGCAGCAGTAAACCTTATAACAAGAATGATTAAGACAACTTCACTTGCGATTTTTATAGAAGTTGCAGAAGTTTTAAAAATAGGACGGCAAATTATAGAATTTTCAAGCAGAAAAAATCCGATGGCACCATTCTGGGTGTATCTGTTCATATTTTTTCTATATTTCATAATTTGTTATCCAATCACATTATTATCAAAGAAAATGGAGAAAAAATGGGCTGTTTAAAAAATAAAGGAAACGGAGGTAAGCAAAATGGCAGATTCGGAAGTTTTATTGGAACTTTCTGATATAAAAAAAGAATATAAAAAAGGCATACCCGCACTAAAAGGAGTTTCACTTTCAGTAAATAAAAGTGAGGTTGTAGTAATACTGGGGCCTTCTGGATGTGGGAAAAGTACACTTTTAAGATGTATAAACGGACTTGAAGAAATTCAGTCTGGAGAAATAAAATTACAAGGAAATGTTATCAATAAAGATAAGACAAAATGGCATTTAATACGCCAGAGAATAGGAATGGTGTTTCAAAGTTACGAATTATTTGATCACATGACAGTTATGCAAAATCTTCTGTTAGGACCGCTTAAAGTACAGAAGAGGGATAAAAAGGAAATTACGGAGCAAGCAGAAAAACTGCTGGAAAGAGTAGAACTTTTGGATAAAAAGAACTCATACCCAAGAGAACTGTCAGGAGGACAAAAACAAAGAATAGCAATTATAAGATCACTATGTATGAATCCAGAAATAATGCTGTTTGACGAAGTTACAGCGGCACTTGATCCTGAAATGGTAAGGGAAGTGCTGGATGTAATGCTGGAACTGGCAAAGGAAGGAATGACAATGATAATCGTTACTCACGAAATGGAATTTGCTAAAGCGGTTGCGGATAGAATAGTATTTATGGATTCTGGAGAAATTGTTGAAACAAATTATCCGCTGGAATTTTTTAGAAATCCAAAAACTGAAAGGGCTAAGAAATTCTTAAATATATTTAATTTTGAAAAGAAAGATAAGATGGAATCAGCTTTGTTGATATAAATAAAAAATTTAGTAAAACAATTTAGTGAATGCTAATTGTTGAAGGGAGAATGAAAGTATGAAAAAATTATTAGGATTTAGAAAATTGAATTTATTGGCACAGATATTGATTGGTGCATTATTAGGTATTTTGGTTGGGCAGTTATTTCCCTCGTTTGCTAAAGAGTTAAAGATACTGGGAGTGCTGTTTACAAGTTTAGTTCAGATGGTTATTGTGCCGCTTGTATTCCCGCTGGTTGTTCTGTCAATAGTTACAATGAAAAATACTAAAAAGTTTGGAAATCTTGCATTTAAGACATTTTTACACTTTTTCTCAATTACAACGTTAGTAATCACGCTTAGCCTTATTTTAGGGAAAGTAACAGGAATTGGTGCAAATATAAAAGCTGGAAGCATTTCCACAGAAGCTATTAAAGATGTTGCTTCTAACATTAATTTGAGCGATTTCTTAACATCAATTGTACCTAAAAATGTATTTACAGCATTTGCAGATGGAAATCTTTTACCAGTTATATTTTTTGCAGTATTTCTGGGAATAGCCTTAATTGCTGTTGGAGATGACAATAAACCTGTTATAGCATTCTTTGAATCTTGGATAAAGGCTATGTATAAGATTGTAGATTATGCCATTGCATTTGCACCTGTGGGAGTGTTTGGACTGATTGCAAACAATGTGGCGAAAACTGGGCTTGGAGATTTGTACTTGCTAGGACAGTTTGTACTGCTTCTTTATGTTGGATACTTGGCAGCTCTATTAGTTGTATTTCCGATTATTGCATACATATTCAAAGTTCCTTATTTAAAATTATTATCAAATATTAAGGATTTGGTACTGATAGCCTTTACAACAGGAGGTTCTGCAGTAGTTTTACCGACACTTCTTGAACGTAGTGAAGAAAATGGAATATCTGAATCAGTTTCAGCTTTTGCTACACCGCTTGGATATTCATTTAATCTTATTGGAGCCTGCATTTATATAAGTTTATCAGTAACATTTATAACAAACTTGTACTCAACTCCGCTTACATGGGGGCAATTAATACCGTTAATATTGTTTTTGACAATAATTACAAAGGGAATTGCAGCAGTTCCGTCTGGAGCATTGGTTGTACTGCTTGCAACTGCGGCGCAGCTTAATTTACCTGCAGAAGGCATTGCCCTGATTGTATCAGTTGACTTTTTGGCAAATGCTGGACGTACAGCGGTAAATGTAGTTGGAAACACGCTTGTTCCTGCGATTATTGAAAAAACTGCAGAATATGAAGTTGTGGAAACAGAGGAAGTGTATGCTGGACTTCGAGAAAATGCGGCTGTAGTTGAATAAACTTAAAAAATAAAAATAGAAAGGATGAAAATATGTCAAAAGTATATATAATTCATGAAAATATGGATTGGACAAGACATCTGACTGCAAGGCTGGAGGAATTGTCAGTTCCTTATGAAGAACTGGATTTGTCAGAAGGAATATTAAATATAGGGAAAGAGCCTGAAAAAGGCGTGTATTATAATAGAATGAGTGCTTCTTCACATACAAGAGGGCACAGATATGCACCAGAATTAACGGAGCAAGTCTTAACATGGCTGGAAAACAAAGGAACAGAAGCAGTCCGTGTAATTAATGGGACATCTGCTATAAATCTTGAAGTAAGCAAGCTGAAACAATACATCTTACTGCAAAAGGCAGGGATAAATACTCCAAAAACATTGGGAGCTGTTGGAAAAGATCAAATTTTAAATGCCGCAAAGGAACTTGACACATATCCTTTTATCATAAAGCACAACAGAGCTGGAAAAGGGCTTGGGGTAAGGCTTATAAGAAGTTATGAAGAACTTGACAATTATGTAAATGGAAATGATTTTGAAGATTCTGTTGATGGAATAAGTTTGATTCAGGAATATGTGAAGCCTGTGGATGGACATATCATAAGAGCTGAATTTATAGGTGGAAAATATCTTTATGCCGTAAAAGTTGACTCAAGCGATGGATTTGAACTATGTCCAGCAGATTCGTGCCAGATAAATGATAAATTCTGTCCTGTAGGAGAAGAAGCAGCGGAAAAATCAAAATTTAGAATTATCGAAAGATTGCCAGAAAATCAAATTGAAGAATATGAGAAATTTTTGAAAGAAAACCACATAGATGTGGCTGCAATAGAGTTTATCATAAATGAAAACAACGAAGTTTTTGTTTATGACATAAATACAAATACCAACTACAATGCCGACGCTGAAAAAATAGCTGGAAAATATGCTATGTTGGAACTAGCTAAATATTTAAAAGATGAATTGGAAAAATTAGGATAAGAAATAACAAAAACATTAAATAAACTTGGAGGTAATTATGAAAAAGAATTTTGAAAGGCTTGTAAAAATTATTGCAATCTTAGTTTTAGGAGTATTTGCAATAAGCTGTGGAAAAGGTGGAAAGGGAAGTGCTGAACCAGGATCAATTGAGGCAATAAAAAAAGCAGGAAAAATAAGAATAGGAGTATTTGGAGATAAGCCGCCATTTGGATTTGTTGATGAAAATGGGAAAAATCAAGGATATGATATTTATTTGGCAAAAAGACTTGCTAAAGATTTATTAGGCGACGAAAATAAAATAGAATTTATTACATTAGAAGCTGCAAACAGAGTGGAATATTTATTATCAAATAAAGTTGACATTATTCTAGCAAACTTTACAGTAACAGATGAAAGAAAACAAAAAGTTGATTTTGCAAAACCTTATATGAAAGTGTCGCTAGGGATTGTTTCACCAGAAGGTGCTCCAATAAAAGATGTGAAAGAGCTGAAAGGTAAAAAATTAATAGTTAACAAAGGAACAACAGCAGAAATTTATTTTACTAAGAATTATCCAGATATAGAATTATTGAAGTATGATCAAAACACAGAAACATTTAACGCATTGTTAGATAAAAGGGGAGCAGCACTTGCACATGACAATACTCTTGTATTTGCGTGGGCAACAGAAAATCCAGGATTTGTTGTGGATATTAAACAGCTAGGAGAACAGGACTATATTGCTCCAGCTGTAAAAAAAGGGAACAAGGAACTGTTAGACTGGCTAAATACTGAAATAGATGCTCTTACTAAGGAAGGATTCTTTGAAAAAGCGTATAAAGCAACTCTTGAGCCTGTTTATGGGAATAAAGTCGATCCAAAAACAGTAATTATTGAAAATAAATAGACTAATAAATAATTAATTTGTGAAATAAAAAAACTGCTTCAGAATGTTGAGGCAGTTTTATTATATTTAGAAGTTTTATTTGATTTCCCTAAAAATGTATTTTAAAACTTTATTTTCCCATATTTTCTAGTAATTATCAGTAAAATTGAAAAAGTAAATAATAATATTGAAAACTCTACAATAATAAGATTTTGTCTAAAAATAAGCATTAATGTAAAAGAAAATATCAATATTCAAAAAATTTTGAGTCTACACAAAATTCTAGACACTCTCTTATTTCACTTTAACAATTTTTTTCTTCCCAGCTCTCACAATCATTCCACTTTCAGGAACAACCATGGCTTTCACATCTTTTATTGGCTCGTCATTTATTTTGAATCCACCTTGCTGAATTAATCTTCTAGCTTCACTTGTCGTTTTTAGCAATCCTGTTTCTTTTACCAATAAATCAATGATTCCAACTTCTTTGTATTCCAATTCAACTTCAGGCAAGTCAACATTTAAGTTTCTTTTACTGAATACATTTTCAAACCAATTTCTCGCTTCTTTAGCAGCTTCTTCACCGTAGTAAATTTTTACAACTTCAGCTCCCAATTGTTTTTTAGCTTCCATTGGATGTAAACTTCCATCTGCAATTTGTGCCTTAATTTCTTCAATTTTCTCAAAAGGGACATCAGTTATCATTGTATAATAATTTTCCATCAATTCATCTGAAATTGACATAACTTTACCAAACATATCGTTTGGCGTATCTTTTACCCCAATATAGTTTCCTAATGATTTAGACATTTTTTCCACTCCATCAAGTCCAACCAAAATCGGCATTATCATACAAATTTGTTGCTCTTGACCAAAGTTTTTCTGTAAATCTCTTCCTCTTAATAAATTAAATTTTTGTTCAGTCGCACCTAATTCCACATCTGCATGTAATTCTACTGAATCATATCCTTGTAAAATCGGATACATAAACTCAATCAATGAAACTGGTTTATTTTCAGATAATCTTTTTGAAAAATCTTCTCTTGAAATCATTTGTGAAACTGTAAATTGTGACAACAAATTCAATGCATCTGATAACGATAATTTTTCCAGCCAGTCAGCATTATAAACAACATTAATTTTATCTAAATCCAAAATTAATTTTACTTGTTCCAAATATGTTTTAATATTTTCCATAACTTGCTCTTCTGATAACATTTTTCTAGTTTCAGATTTTCCAGTCGGATCTCCAATTCTTCCAGTGAAAGTTCCAATCAAGAAAAACACATCGTGCCCCAAATCTTGAAACTGTTTTAATTTTCTCAAAGGTACCGCATGTCCCAAGTGCAAATCAGACCCAGTTGGATCAATCCCCAATTTTACTCTTAATGGAGTATTAGTCGAAATTGATTTCTCCAACTTTTTCTTAAATTCATTTTCATTAATTATTTCATCGCACCCACGACTTAAAATATTAAATTGTCTTTCTACTTCTTGTTTGATTTCTAATTCTGTCATTTTTTTATTTTTTCTCCTTATTTCTTAATTTTCTTTAATTTCTATATTTTTTTAATTTTTTTAACAAATCTATTATTTCTCAATTTTTACTAATTTTATTCTTATAAATTATAAATATGCAACATACTTCATAAAATAATAAACAATCGGCAATACAAATAATGCACTGTCAAATCTATCCAAAAATCCTCCATGTCCCAAAAGTAAATTCCCAGAATCCTTAACTTCCAATTCTCTTTTTATCTTAGATTCCACCAAATCTCCCAGTTCGGCAAAGATTCCTATTGCAAGTGCAAGGATAAAGGCTTTTAATCCTCCAATGCCAACATAATCGTAATTTACAGAACAGTTTTTTGATAAAAATGAAATTCCGCAGACAAAATTTGCTATGAATAAATATATTTTGTCAAAAGATAAAATTACTAAAAATACCCCTAAAATTCCTGCAATTGCACCTTCAATTGATTTTTTCGGACTAATTTTTGGAGCAAGTCTGTGTCTAAATATTTTCCCGCCGATTGCCATTCCGACAAGATAAGCAGAAATGTCACATGCCCAAATTAGCATAAATGTCATTACAACTAAAATTTTTCCATTTGGAAATTCATATTTTATTAGTAAAATATGTGAGAATAAATACGAAACATAAATTATTCCAAATAAAGTATAGGAAATTTCTGCCATTGCATTGTGAATTTTTACTTTAAAAACTTGCCTTAAAGACAGAAGAATTATTGCAAATACGATAAATCCTCCCATATCAAAGTTAATTTGCTTAAAAAGTTCAAATTTAAAATATGAAAAAATATTTTTTGAATTTTCCTGAAAATATATCGCAACAGGCAAAAACAGCCCAAGTCCCATTCCAATCCTGCTTGCCACTTCAAATCCCTTGTCCTTTAGCATTTTGTAAAATTCAAAAAGCGATATTCCAATTATTACAAGAGTAAACACCAAAAACATCAGATTTCCTTTTAAAAATATCCATAAAAGGAAAGGTACAAACAACAAAATAATAAATAATCTACTTAACATTCAGCCCTCCGTATCTTCTATCCCTTTTATTAAAGGATAAAATAGCTTTATCTAATTCATTTTCATCAAAATCAGGCCAGAAAACATCTGTTATGTAAAACTCCGAATAGGCAATTTCCCAAAGCAAAAAATTACTTATCCTGAATTCTCCACTCGTTCTGATTACAAGTTCTGGATCTGGGATTTCTGGTCGGTACATATATTTTGAAAACTCTTCTTCTGTAACTTTTTCTATTTTTTTTGTTTCATTTTCACTCAAAATTTTATTTACCGCACTTACAATTTCCCTCCTTCCGCCATAATTAAAAGCAATATTAAAAGTTATTTTACTACAATCTTCCAAAAATTTTTGTGTATCTTCAATTTTTTTTAGAAGTTTTGGAGAAATATTTTCCTTTTCCCCTGTCACAACTAACTTTACACCTTGCTTTTTCAGATTTTTTTTCTCTTTATCCAAATATTTTCCAAATAAATCCATAAGACCATTTACTTCCTTTTGAGGACGCTTCCAGTTCTCAGTTGAAAAAGCGTAAACAGTCAAATATTTGACTCCAATTTCTCCAGCATATCTTAAAATTTTCTCAAGGCTAGCTGCTCCAGCTCTATGCCCTTCTAACCGAATTTTTCCACGTTCCTTAGCCCATCTGCCATTTCCATCCATAATAATTGCTATATGATTTGGTATTATTAAATTTTTATCCATCTTTTGACCTTTCAAGATATTTTTTATAATTATAACAGGGTATACAGTATTTTTCAAGCATAATTTTATTAAATTATATTTTTATTTCAAGATTATTTTTTTATTTAAAAATAAAATAGTTTTTGTTATAATATTAATATAGAAAAATAAAAAATTTTATTATTAGGAGATAAAAACAGTTCTTTTAATATATTGAAAAATATTAAAAAGTATGCTATTATATTGATATGAATAAAATATATAAGCCAAATGAATTTGGCAAAATGATAGGAAGAACTGTAAATACATTGCAAAGATGGGATAGAGAAGGCATATTAAAAGCTCGTAGAACCCCAACAAATAGAAGATATTATACAGAAGAAGATTATTATAGTATTATGGGTATTCAACAAGAAAATGCTGAAAATCAAGTAAACGATGTAATTATATATGCTCGTGTTTCTCACCAAAATCAAAAAGATGATCTAAAAAATCAAGTGGAATTTCTAAAAACATATGCTAACGCTAAAGGCTATATTGTTTCAAACATTATAACAGATATTGGAAGCGGATTAAATTATAATAGAAAAGGATTTAATTCAATTTTATATTCTGAAAAAAAACAAAAAATATTAATTTCTTATAAAGATAGATTTGTTAGATTTGGTTATAGCTGGTTTGATAATTTTTTAAAATCAAAAGGAAGTGAAATTATTGTAGTAAATAATCAAACCTTATCACCAAAACAAGAACTTGTAGAAGACTTAATTTCAATTATTCATATTTTTTCTTGTAGGATAGATGGACTTAGAAAATATAAAAAAAAGATAAAAAATGATGAAGAATTATAAAGGAATAAAAATTGAAATTAAACCTACAGATGAACAGATTGAAAAAATTAATAAAACTATTGGAACTGGAAGATTTTTATATAATTTTTACATAGCATATAACAAAGAAATTTATGAAAAAGAAAAAAGATTTGTTACAGGATTTGAATTTTCAAAATATATAAATAATGTTTTTATAAAAGAAAATCCTGATAAATCTTGGATAAAAGATGTTTCATCAAAATCTAATAAACAAGCTATAATGAATAGTGAAAAAGCATTTAAAAGATTTTTTAACAAAATATCGAGCTTTCCAAAATTTAAAAAGAAAAGTCATAATAACCAAAAATGCTATTTTTTTAAAAATAATAAAACTGATTTTGAATTTTATAGACACAAAATAAAAATTCCTACTTTAAAATTTGTAAGATTAAAAGAGTATGGATATATTCCTAAAAATGCAAATATAAAAAGTGCTACAATTTCAAAAGAAGATAATCGGTACTTTTTGTCGCTTATTTTAGAAATGAAAAAAGAAATAAAAAATTCAATTTCAAAAAAATTGGAATCTAAAGAAGGAATAGGAATTGATTTAGGAATAAAAGATTTTGCAATTTGTTCTGATGGACAAGTTTTTAAGAGCATTAATAAAACTTTTAAAGTTAGAAAAATTGAAAAAAAACTAAAAAGAGAGCAAAGAAAAAAATCAAGAAAATATTTATCTTGCAAAAAGATGGAAAAAAATCTTTATGAATGTAAAAATTTTCAAAAACAAAAATTAGTAATAGCTAAATTGTTTTTTAAATTAAATTGCATTAGAAACGATTATATTAATAAAGTTATTAATATGTTGACAAAAACCAAGTTAAAATATATAACAATAGAGGATTTGAAAGTTTCTAATATGATAAAAAACAGACATTTATCAAAAGCAATTTCACAACAAAAATTCTATGAATTTAGAACAAAACTTTTGAATAAATGCAAAGAAAAAAATATTGAATTAAGGATTGTAAGCACATTTTATCCAAGTTCTAAATTATGCAGTAATTGTGGAAACAAAAAACAAGATTTGAAATTAAAAGATAGGATTTATAAATGTTGTAATTGTGGATTAGAAATAGATAGAGACTACAATGCAAGTCTTAATTTGAGAAATTCTATAGAATATACAATTTTAAAATAAATAATATATTCTAAATAAAAAATAGGGAGAGATGCTACGATTTAGCGAAACAGAATATATTATATGTACCGATGGCTAGTCGGGAATTTACGGCTGTGGAGAGCAAAAATAAATACGAGTAGATATTTTTTTATCAAAAGTATGTTCGTTGAAGCAGCAACATTCTAGTGTATTGAATATATTTTAATACATTTTTAGTAGCAGATTTACAAGTATGAAACATAAAATACCGAAAACAAATGCACTTAGAATTTTGGACAAACAAAAAATTCATTATGATATTCACACTTACGAATGGAGTGAAGATAAACATGTAGGAGCTGAAGTTGGCAATCATTTTCCAGAATTAGCCGACAGAATTTTTAAGACGATTGTGTTAAAAGGAAAAAGTAAAGAGCTTTTTGTCTGCGTCATTCAAAGTGAGAAACATTTGGACTTAAAAAAAGTGGCAAAAGCCTGTGGTGAAAAAAATATTGATCTACTTCCGCTTTCTGAGCTTGAAAAAAATACTGGCTACATTCGTGGAGGGTGTTCTCCTGTTGGAATGAAGAAAAAATACAAGACTTTTTTTGATACAGAAGCAAAAATGTTTGATAAAATAGTTGTTTCCGCTGGAAAGCGAGGACTTCAAATGGAAGTTAAAACCAAAGAATTAATAAAAGTTGTGGATGGAAAACTTGCAGAACTTGTGACGACTGAAGAAAAATAAAAGTTTTTAAAATAAAAATATATTGCATTTAATTTTAGCAATATATTTTTTTATTTATAATTTTAGATTTTAAAGTTTTAAAGTTTCCAATTTCAAGATTTCCCCATTTCTCAAATTTGCTCTCATTTTTTGAATTTTTTCATCCATTTTGTCTAATTCTTTTAAGATTTCTTTTTCTTCTGGAGAAGTTTTGATTATTTTAGCAATTCCACCATTTTTTATGATTACTCTTTTGTTTGCAATTAGAGCTAGTGTTGGGTCGTGAGTTGCCATTAAAACTATTTTATCTGCAGAAACCAATAATTCTAATGCTTTTTTTCTATCAATTCCAGCGTTTTCAATTTCGTCGATTAAAACGATTGGAGAAGAACTTAAAATTGCTGTGTCGGCGATCATCAGTGCTCTTGATTGTCCTCCACTTAAGGCTGTAATTGCTGTGTCTAGGTTAAATTTTTCTCCTGCTAATTTATTTGCTTCTAAAATTATTTTTTCTGTTACAGCTTCCACATCTTCAACCATACGGCTTTTAGCATGTAATTCCAAAAATTCTTTAACCGACAAATCCATAACAAAGTTCATATTTTGCGATAATTGAGCAACTAATTTATTATTTGAGGAAAATCTCCACTTTTTGTCAGGGGATTCGTTATTTATTAAAATTTCTCTTTGAGTTGGCGTGTCTTTTTGCGCTGTCCATTCGATGTCGGCTAATAATCTTGATTTTCCTGAACCTGTTGGTCCTACGATTGAAATTATTTCTGATTTATGAATGTCTAGCCTTCCAAATCCTTCTGGATTTCCCGTTTTATCTTGTCCAGCCAAAATTGTAAGCGTTTCAACACCTGTTTCTTCTTCCATTCCCAAAAACAATTTCATTTGCTCAACATATTCAATCAATGAAATCTCAATATTTTCCATATCAAGTGCCATATCTTCTTTTTGTTCTTCTGTAAACATTTTCAAAAATTTACTGAAAGTTTTATCTTCGTATCCTTCAATAATTATATTATTTTCAACAAAAAAATTTTCGGCAAACGGATATTTTTCTATTAATTCTCTCATCGAAAGTTTATCCACTAAATTTCTATTCATTCGCACCACCTAAATTCATTTTTCTAACATTTCCCATTTGATATTTTTCACCAATTCTTGTTTCACCTAAGCAATACGAGCAAAGCGCTGATGGCATTGGAAATCTAAGTTTTTTCCCTTGAACTGTTTCAATCTCTTTCTCTTTCTCATACAACAATGTGCTCAATTCATAAGCTCCTTGTCCTGTCAAACCATTCACATGCATTGTCACAGCTGTTGGATTTACTGAATTAACTCTCGACGCAAACACTTCTCTTTCTGCTTGAGAAACGATGTCCCCTTTTGTGATGATGACAATATCAGCTGATTTTAACATTGGACCAATTTTTTTTGGCGTATTAATTCCTGATAAATTATCAATTACACAAACTCCTTTTATATCTTTAATGTATGGCGAACAACGATTACACAATCCCGCTGATTCTGTAATTAAAACCGATAATCCCAAACTTCTTCCCCATTGCACAACTTCCTCGATATTTGACACAAAAAAGTGATCTGGACACAAAGCTCCTGAAATTCCTTTTTTTACTGGAATTCCCGCTTTTTCATATAATTTGTCGTCATCTGTATATAGACAATCAAATTTTACTACACCAACTGACATCCCTTGTTTTTTTAGTGCATCAACCGTTTTTAAAATAACGCTTGTTTTCCCTGAAGATGGCGGTCCTGAAAATATAACTAAATTCATTTTTTTCTCCTAATTTATTAAAAATATTTTTTTATTTCTTCGTCAAATAATTTTTCACCTTCACGAACAATTTTTCCTACATCATTTTTATAAATAAAATCCCAGCCAACCCATTTAAAATTTTGATTTTCTTCCAAGTGATTGTCAACATTTGGATTAGTTGTAGGAAATTTTCCATTTGCTGAAAATAAATTTCCAACTTTTTCCGATAAAAATAAATCTAAAAATGGTTTAATTTTATCCGCTTTTTCTTTTTTTGTAATCATAAAAATCGGACTTAAAAGAGCTCCATCTTTTGGCCAGACAACTTCTAAATCACTCGCTCCATTTACCATTTGTGAAAAAAAGTATGGAATAATGCTTATTGCTGGTGCTTCTTGCGCTTTTGTCCTAGCTTTTACCATTTGTGCTGGATGAAGATTTTTTTTGTAAGATTTTGCAAGTTTTTTAATTCCATCTATTCCATATTCTTTGTAAACCATCACGATTAAAGCATTAAATAAATCTAAATCTGCCATTGGAAGTGCGACCGAATTTTCAAATTCATCGGATAAAATCTCATCCCAAGTCTGTGGCACTTTTCTATCTTTTAGAGCAGTTTTGTTCACCAAAAATACGGCTGGAACAACTCCCATTATTGCATATCTTTTTTTAGGATCTCGCAAATCAATATTTTCATTGCAAAAATCTTTATTCATATTTTCAAAATATGTTTCAAAAATTCCATTTTCCATATATTGACCCATCAAATTTTTGTCAAAAAAAAGCTCAAATCCAGCTGACAACAAAACATCTGGAACTTCATTTGCATCTCCAGTCTTAACTTTTTCAACAACCCAGTCAAGTCCTAAATTTGCAGACTGCAATTCATATTTAATTGTGTAGTCATTTTTTTTATTTTGAGCGTCAACCCACTCTTTAATTCCTTCCAATAGCGGAATTCTAATCGGACAAGGCAGGACTCCTTCAATCAAAACATCATTTTTACTAGCTTTGCTTTTATTAACTTCATTTTCTTCAAGCGAAATATCGACTTCACTATCCTTTTTCAAAAAAGCATTTAGTTTTTCCAAAAATAATTCTGGATTAATTCTTTTTGATTTTAGTGCCATTCCCAATTTTATATTTTTCCCCATAATTTTAAGCATCTCTTTATTTTTAAAATTGTCAAATCCATTTGTAATGAAAAAATCATATATTTTTGGATCATCATTTATAATATCATAAAGCGTTTCATTTAGTAAATCTTTCATATTTTTCCCCTCACATTTTAAAAATTAATTTTAGACTTGTTTATAAACAAAATATTTTTTATTAAGTTTAAAAACAAGTCTTTTTTTCTTTTAGATTTTTAGAAAGTAATAATTTTTTATATTTGTAAATGTTTGTTTCGAGTAAAATTTTATCATATTTTTCAAAAAAAATCTGTAATATATATTACAAAAAAATTTTAATTTGATTTTTTTAATTTTAAATTATATAATAAATAAAAAATTTAGGAGAAAAAATGAAAATATATGTGGCTCCAATGTCAGGAATTACCGATTATTCCTTTAGAAAAATAATGGAGAAATTTAATCCAGATCTTTTATTTACAGAAATGGTTAATGTTAATTTATTAAATCGTGAAAATGATGCCACGATTAACGAACTTTTGAAGTACGATGACAAAGAAAAAACTGGAACACAGATTTTTGGCAGCAATAAAAATGAACTTCTTTTGGGAATTTTGAAATTAGAAGAAATTGGGTTTAAAAAAATTAATATAAATATGGGTTGTCCGCAGCCAAAAATTATAAGAAATGGAGCGGGTTCAGCACTTTTGGAAAATTACAATTTGATGGACGAACTTTTTTCAGAATTGCTTCCAAAATTAGATTCTGACACAAAAATTTCAATAAAAATTCGGACTGGCTACAAAAATTTTAACAATCCAGAAATTTTTTTGGATTTGGCAAACAAATACAATCTTGATTTTATCTGCGTTCACGGTAGGACACAAAATCAATTTTATTCTGGCACGGCAAATTGGGAAATTGTTTCAAATTTGAGTAAACTTCCACGAAATACAGAATTTTTTGGAAATGGAGATTTATTTGAGCCAAAATTTATAAAAGAGCAAGTTAAAAAATGTAATTTGGATGGAATTATGCTCTCAAGAGGAGTTATTGGAAATCCTTGGTTAATCGCTCAAGCAAGGGAATTTTTACAAACCGGGGAAATAAAAACTGTTAAGACATTTGATAATACAAAAAAAATTGTCTTAGAGCATTTGGAAAATATTTTTGAAAACAAGGGGGAAATTAAAGCAGTTCTTGAGATAAATAAATTTTTGAAACCGTATTTTTTGGAATTTCAAGATGAAATTTTTGACTTTAAAAATAAAATTGGAAAAATTATTGTTGAAAAAAATTTTACCCAAAAACAAAATTTAATAAAAAAATTGTAAATTCAAAAAGGAGAATTAAAATGATAAAATTTCCACAAGCGCCTAAATATAGCGATAAAGTTTTTTTAATATGCACTTCTTCGCCTATTTTGCCAGAAGAAATAGAAAAGTGTAAACAAATTGTAGAAAATCTTGGATTTTATCCTGTTGTCGGAAAAAGCCTTTCTCAAAATATTGGAGGATATATGGCAGGAAGTGCTGATATTCGGATAAATGATTTGCACGAAGCATTTTCAAATCCTGAAATAAAAGCTATTTTTTGTGTAAAAGGTGGATTTTCTTCTTCACAGCTTTTAGATAAAATCGACTATGAATTAATAAAAAAAAATCCAAAACTTTTTGTCGGCTACAGCGATGTCACTAATTTAAATATCGCTTTTAACCAAAAATGCGGACTTGGAACATACCACGGTCCAATGATAAGATCAAATATGCTTTATGACTTTAACGAATTTACAAAAAAATCTTTTCTTTTTGCAATAAATCAAAAAAATAGAGAAAAATGGAAACTTGAAAATCCAAATTCAAAAAAATTAAATTTATTAAATAAAAATAATTTTATCGAAATTGAAATCAAAAGAGAAAAAGAAATAATAGAGAAGAAAGAAAGAGAAAAAGAAAGAGAAAAAGAAAATAAAAAAAAAGAAAAAGAGAATAAAGAGCAAATAAAAAAAGAAATTAAAAATAAATTTAGAGAAATAAAAGGTCAGTTAATTGGAGGAAATTTATCTTTACTTATTACAACGCTTGGAACTGATTACGAGATTGACACAAAACATAAAATTTTGTTTATCGAAGAAATTGAAGAAGAAATTAGCCGAATTGACAGAATGATGACGCATTTAAAACTTTCTGGAAAACTTGACGACTGCCGCGCCGTTTTATTTGGAAATTTTGACGGTTGTGAAAACACTTACGATCCAAATTACACTTTGGACGATTTTTTAAATAATTTTTTTAAAGATTTTAAAAAGCCTGTCATTACTGGAATCGAATGTGGTCATAAAAAACCAGATTTAGTAACTTTGCCACTGGGAGCAGAATGTACAATAAATATTGACAAAAATTTTGATAATATCAAAATTTATTTTAAAAAATAGCTAAAAAAGAGTTTAAAAAAAGAGAAAAAAAGAAAAAAATATAAAATTAACAGATAAAAGAAATATATAAATAAATATAACTAAATATAAAGAAAAAAAATAAAAAATAAAATAAATAAAATAAAGAGAAAAAAAAGAAAGAAGGAAAATTATGATTTTTGATATGCATGCTGATGTTTGGACTGATAATTTTTGGGAGTATCAAAAAGGAAATTTTGATGTAATTAGAAAAAAATATGAAAAAAAATTTCTGGAAAGTGGACTTTTTGGAGGAATTTTTGTAATTTATATTGATTTTAGAAAAGTTGAAAACATTGAAAAATATTTTTTGGAAGATCTTTGTGCAATGACCAGAGAATTGCATTATTCCAAAGATTTAATTTATGTTGTAAAAAATTCAAAAGATTTTGAAATTTTGGAAAAAGAAAAGAGCAAAAAATTTAGAGTTGTTCTTGGAATCGAAGGATTAATTGGAATTGGCGACAATCTTAACTATATTTATTTACTTCATCAATTGGGAATTCGCCACATTGGACTAACTTGGAATGAAACAAACGCTTTTGCAACTGGACAAAGCGGAGATAAAAACCGTGGACTTACGCCACTTGGCATAGATGCCGTAAAAGTGATAAATGCACTTGGAATTTTACTTGATTTATCCCACTCCAACGACAAGACTTTCTGGGACGTGGCAAAATATTCGAAAAAACCTTTTTTTGCCTCGCACTCAAATTCCAGAACACTTTGTCCATCTCTTAGAAACTTGACTGATGACCAGATTTTATGTATTGGAGAGCATGAAGGAATGGTTGGAATGAATAGCTACCACAACTTTGTGAGTCGTGATGAAAATAAAAAAAATCTTGATGCTCTAATTGAGCACATGGAATATGTCGCCGAAAAAATTGGACTTGACAAAGTGGGATTTGGACTTGACTTTGACGAATATTACACACCTTCAGGTGAAAGCTGTGAAGGACTTAACGAACTTGAAAATGTAACTAAGTTAAACAACATAACTTTGGCTCTAAAAAAACGTGGATATTCTCAAAATGAAATAGATATGGTAACTTATAAAAATTTTATTGATTTTTATAAAAGAGTAGAAAATAAATAAAAAATTTAGATTTTGAAAATAAAAACAAATAAATAAAGTAAAGCGAAAAGAAAAGAGAAAAGAAAGGAAATAAAAAAATGAAAAAGCCAATTATTGCAATAACTTCTTCGATGGACTTAAATCCCAATAGATTAAATGACAATAGAACTATGGTTTCACTTGATTACAGCAATTCTGTGATAAATTCTGGCGGAATTCCTGTAATTCTTCCAATTACAGACAATTTTGAAGTCATAAAAGAACAAGTAAAATATTTTGACGGGCTAATTTTATCAGGTGGCGGAGATCCTGACCCAAATTTATACGGCGAGGACTGTCTTCAAGAATTGGGGGATATTACACCTGAACGAGATACTTTTGAACTTGCAATTTTAGAAGAATTTTTAAAAACTAAAAAGCCTATTTTAGGGATTTGTCGTGGACTTCAATTGATGAATGTCTTTTACGGTGGAACTCTTTATCAGGATATAAAATATGTAGATACAAATATTCAGCATAAGCAAAAATGGCTTGCTGATTTGCCGACACACGACATAAATATTTTAGAAAATAATATTTTATTTGAAATTTTTGGGAAAAAAGCTCGGACAAATTCATTTCATCATCAGATGATAAAAGATTTGGGAAGAGAATTGACTTCGATTGCAACTGCAAATGACGGAGTTATAGAAGCAATTCAAAATAAAAATTATCTATTTTTTTATGGAGTGCAGTGGCATCCTGAAATGATGGCTTCCAGAGGGAATCTAGGAATGAAAAAAATATTTGATAAATTTATTGAAAGTTGTAAAAATCTAGAAAAACAAAAACAAGGGGGGTAACCCCTTGCAAAAAATATATATTAACTATAAAATAACGTTCCCTTCTTCATCAATCGCCTTATAAGCTGGACGAATTAATTTTTTATCAATTATAATCTGCTCAATTCTATGCGCATTCCAACTGGCAATTCTTGCAAGTGCAAAAAGTGGCGTGAAAATATTTTGAGGAATATCCAATAAATTGTAGACAAAACCTGAATATAAGTCAACATTTGCACAAATCGTAAAATCTTCTCCCTTTAATTCTTTTCCAACTTCTTTTGTAAGTTCTTCAATATCAGAAAACAACTTAAATTCTTCCAGTGAATCTTTATCTTTAGCAAGTTCATAAGCCTTTTCTTTTAAAAGTACAGCTCTTGGGTCTGAAAGCGTATAAATGGCATGTCCCATTCCATAAATTTTCCCTTTTTTGTCAAAAGCTTCTTTTTCAAAAATTTTTCTTATATATTCCTTTAATTTTTCTCTGTCTGTATAATTACAGTTTTTCTTAATATCTTGTATCATTTTAGTTACCATTGAATTTGCTCCCCCGTGCATAGGTCCTTTTAATGAACCAATTGATGCTGAAATTGATGAATATGTGTCAGTTCTTGTGGAAGAAACCACGTGAGAAGTAAAAGTCGAATTATTTCCTCCCCCGTGCTCAGCGTGTATAACTAAAATTAAATCCAAAATCTCCGCTTCAAGTTCAGTAAATTTGTTATCTGGTCTTAACATATGTAATATATTTTCAGCAACACTGTATTCTTCAACAGGATTATGAATAATTAAACTTTTATTAAAATGCTTGTAATTGGTCGCCTGATAACAATAAACTAAAAGACTTGGAAATTTTGCAATTAAATTTAAAGTTTGATTTATCAAATTATTTAATTCCACAGAATCAGGATTTGGATCAAGGGTATAAAGACACAAAACCGTTCTTTGGAGTTGATTCATAATATCTACACTTGGTTTTCTCAAAATAAAATCTTCAATAAATTCCTCTGGTAAATTTTGCAATTCTTTTAATGTACTTAAAAACATTTTTAACTCAAAATTTTCTGGAACTTTTCCAAAAAGCAGCAAAAACATTGTTTTTTCAAAGGCATATCTATTTCCTTTTTCTTTAAATTTTTCAATAAGAGTTTTTAGTGGAATTCCTCGAAAATAAAGCTGACCTTCTTTTGGAATTTTTTTACCGTCTTCGACAGAATATCCGACTACCGCTCCAATCTTTGTAAGTCCAACTAAAACTCCTGTCCCATTTTTATTCCTAAGTCCTCTTTTGACATCCAGTTTGTCATAAATATCTTTCGAGATAAAATTATGCTCCTGTATCAAAAGGCTCAGCTCGTGTATAAAATCACTTTTCAAATAGCTCCCTCCTTTCAAGCAAAATTTATAAATTTTCTATAATCTTTTGCGTAAATTCACTAGTTGCTGCATTTCCACCTAAATCAGCTGTCTTTACTCCTGATTCTAATGTCTTTAAAATAGCATTTTCAATTTTTGTAGAAAATTCATCCATTTTTAAATATCTTAGCATTTCCACACTTGATAAGAGAATTGCTAATGGATTTGCTTTATTTTGTCCAGCAATGTCAGGGGCTGAACCGTGAACTGCCTCAAATATGGCAATGTCATCTCCAATATTTGCTCCTGGTGCAACACCAAGCCCTCCGACAAGTCCTGCGACCAAATCAGACAAAATATCCCCATACAAGTTCATTGTAACAATAACTTTATATTTTTCTGGATTTGTGACAAGCTGCATACACATATTGTCAATTATAACTTCTTCCAATTTAATATTTTCATAACCAGTTTCTTGTGAAATTTCTCTTGCGGTATTCAAAAACATTCCGTCAGTCAACTTTAAAATATTTGCTTTATGTACAACTGTCACTTTGTCAATATTATTTTTTTTGGCATATTCAAAAGCATTTTTTATTATTCTGTAACTTCCTTTTTTTGTAATTCTTTTTATGGCAACTGCCACATTTTTTTTGTCATCTTCATATTTTTCTTCCCCAATGTAAAGCCCTTCGGTATTTTCCCTAAAAATTACCAGGTCGATGTTGTCATATCTTGTTTTAATTCCTGGAAGAGTTCTCGATGGTCTAAAATTTGAATACAAATCATATTTTTTTCTCAAATAGACATTTATACTTCTAAAACCTTTTCCAATCGGTGTTGTAATTGGACCTTTAATTGCTATTTTGTTTTTTTCCACACTTTTGTATAAACTTTCAGGTATTAGTTCTCCAGTTTTTTCATAAACAGTTGTCCCAGCGTTTTCTTTTTCAAATTCAATTGGAACTTTTGCCGCTTTAAATACTTTTTCCAAACTTTCTGATATTTCAAATCCAATCCCATCTCCAGGAATTAATGTAACTTTTTTCATAAATTCACCTTCTTTTTTTATTTGTTTTATTTTTAAAAAACTGCCATTTATCAAAATAAATGACAATTTTTTTATAAAGAAAAATTAGTTTAAAAATTCATCACTTACTGCAAATTTCAAATATCCACCATATTTCAATATTTTAAGTTCTCTTGCTGAACCATTGAATTTTGCTTTAAATTCATTATTTTTTGTAAGATTTTTTACTGTAAATTCTCCTTTTGCTAAAGAATTTTCAACATCAGTCAACTGCAATTCATCATATTCGTCAATTCCGTCGTAATCGCTTTGATTTTCAAATTCTAAAGGAATTATTCCACTATTTATTAAATTTGCCTTGTGAATTCTTGCAAAAGATTTAGCAATTACAGCTTTTATTCCTAAATATAATGGAAGAAGCGCTGCATGTTCACGGCTTGAACCTTGTCCGTAGTTATCTCCACCAACTATGATTCCACCATCATTTTTTTCAGCTCTTTCTTTAAAATCAGGAATTATTGTTTCAAAACAATGTTGTGACAATTTTGGAATATTTGAACGGAATGGTAGTAATCCCGCATTTGATGGACAAATATCATCTGTTGTCACATTATCTTTAGTTTTTAAAATAACTTTTTTTGTAATTGTGTCTTTTAATTTTTCTCCAATTGGGAATGGTTTAATATTTGGTCCCATAACAATTTCTACATTTTTTCTCTCATTTTCATCTTGGCTTGGGAAAATAAAATAATTTTCTGAAGATTCAAATTTTTCTGGCTGCTTAATAATTATTTCTTCACCCAAAGTACGAGGATCTGTCAAATATCCTGTAAGAGCCGAAGCTGCCGCAGTTTCTGTACTAACCAGATAAACTTCAGCGTTCATTGTTCCGCATCTTCCTTTAAAGTTACGGTTAAATGTTCTAAGCGAAATTCCATTTGATTTTGGTGCCTGCCCCATTCCGATACAAGGTCCACAAGCTGCTTCCAAAAGTCTTGCTCCAGCTCCAATAAATTTAGCAAGTGCTCCGTTTTCAGAAATCATTTTCATAATGTTGCTTGAACCAGGCGACAACACTAAGCTCACATCTGGATGAACCTTTTTCCCGTCAAGAATTTTTGCAAGTTTCATAAAATCTGAATAAGAAGAGTTTGTGCAAGAACCTATTGCAATTTGGTCAACTTTTATTTTTTCATCTGGAATTTCATGTACATTGTCTGGACTGTGTGGAAATGCTGCAAGCGGTACCAAATCATCCAAATTTACAATTAACTTTTTATCATACACTGCATCTGCATCTGGCAGTAATTCAATGAAATCAGATTCTCTTGACTGTTTTTTAAGAAAATCTCTGGTAATTTCGTCACTTGGGAAAATTGAGGTTGTAGCTCCTAGTTCAGCTCCCATATTTGTAATTGTAGCCCTATCTTCCACAGAAAGGGATTTTATTCCTTCTCCAGTATATTCCATCACAAATCCAACTCCACCTTTTACAGTAAGTTCCTTTAAAACATAAAGAATTATATCTTTTGCTGAAACCCAAGGTTTTAATTTTCCTCTTAATTCAATGTTATAAACTTTTGGAACTTTTAAATAATAAAGTCCTCTTGCCATTCCAATTGCAACGTCAAGTCCACCCGCCCCAATTGCTATCATTCCAAGTCCTCCGCCAGTTGGGGTGTGGCTATCTGAACCAATCAAAACTTTTCCTGGTTTTCCGAATTTTTCTAGATGCAATCTGTGACAAATTCCATTTCCAGGTTTTGAAAAAACTATGTTATGTTTTGCCGCTGATGTCTTTATAAATTCGTGGTCGTCTGCATTTTCAAAGCTTGACTGAAGCATATTATGGTCGACATATGCAACAGAAATATCAGTTACGACTTTATCCACATTCATCGCATTTAATTGAAGATATGCCATCGTCCCAGTTGAATCTTGTGTAAGTGTCTGATTTACTTTTACAGCGATTTCATTTCCAGCTTTCAGCTCACCTTTTAACAAATTGTTCTTTAAAATTTTGTAAGTTAAACTCATTCCCATTTTATTACCTCCTAAATATTAAGTTCTCATTTCATCACATTTTATATTATATTCTGCAAATCAAAGATTGTCAATAATTTGATTATAAAAAAATTATTTTGATAAAAAAAGTATGGAAAAATTTTGAAAGATATAGTATAATTTTATAAAAAAATCTAATGTTACAGAACAGAAAGGAAAAAAATAAAAAAATGAATAAAATGAAATATTTAGTAAATATGTTAATTGCCTATATTTTATATCCTTTTAAAAAAAATTCATTTAAAAAGAAAAAAATCTGGATTGTCGGTGGAAATGCTGGTGAACTTTATGTTGACAACGGTCGTGCAATGTACGAATATTTAAGAGCAAAAGAAGGAATCGAAGAATACTGGGTAATTAACAAAAATTCAAAATCAGCGCAAAAAATTCCAGGAAAAAAATTAATTAAAGGTAGCATAAAAAGTTATTTATATTTTATGAATTCTGAAGTTGTGCTATTTTCTCACTCAATTTCCGCTGATATAGTCCCTTACCTTTTCGTTGTCCCGCTTTTAAAAAGATTTCACAAAAAAGTTTTTAAAGTTTTCCTAAATCACGGAACAGTCGGATTTAAAGTCAATCATCCGATGAATAAAAAGACGCAAAAAATTGCTCAAGACATTGTAAAATCTTATGACTTAAACATTTGCGACTCCAATTTTGAAAAGAATATAAAGACTAAAGTATGGTGGCAGATTCCAGAAAATACTGCAGTTATAACAGGTTATCCCAGATATGATAAACTTTACAATGTGAAAAGTTTTCAAAAAGAAATACTTTTTATGCCAACTTGGAGAAATTGGATAAAATCAGAAAATTTAAAAATTGAAGATACAGATTATTTTAAAAATATTACAAATTTGATTACAAATCCAAAATTAAATGACTTTCTTAGAAAAAATAATATAAAATTCAATATTTACATTCATCAGCTTATGCAAGATTATTTAAAAAATTTCGACAATATAGAACTTTCTAAAAATGTAAAAATTTTACCAGCTGATGCTGAAATCACGCAAGAACTTGAAAAATCTGAAATTTTAATTACTGATTATTCTAGCGTTGCATATGACTTTTATTACTTAAACAAACCAATAATATTTTTTCAGTTTGACAAAGATGAATATGACAAAAAAGTTGGCTCATATGTAAAAAATAAAGATTTATTTGGAATACAGGTAAAAAGTGTGGAAAAATGTGTCGAAAATATCATAAAAATTTCAGAAAATAATTTTAACTACGATAAGAATTTAATAGAAAAATTTGAAAAATTACAGCCAAAATTTTTGAAATACACAGATAAAAAAAATTGCGATAGAGTTTACACTGAAATCATAAAACATTTAAAAAACAAATAAAAAAATAAAACTACCTTTTTATGTGAGGTAGTTTTTTATACTCAAATTTTTTAAGTTCATTATTGAAAGTATAATTTAAAAAAAATTTTTTTTAAACTAATAATAATTTAGTTAGCTAATTTATTGATTTTTAATGCAAGTCTTGATTTTTTTCTTGAAGCAGTATTTTTTTTGATTACACCTTTAGTTACAGCTTTATCTAGTTCTTTGTAAGCTACTTGTAATGCTGTTTTAGCTTCGTCGACATTTTTAGCTTCCACAGCTTTTATAACTTTTTTTACAAAAGTTCTAGTTCTACTTTTAATTGCTTGGTTTCTAAGTGCATTTCTTTCACCTATAAATACTCTTTTTTTAGATGCTTTAGAATTTGCCATTTTTTCACTCCTTTCGACAAAATTTATATTTTTGCTAATACGCAGTCAAACAATTTTAAAAAGACATAGCGCCGAATATCTATTGTTTGGCTAAACTACTATTTTTTTCTTTTTAAATTTGTAATTACTATGAATATCAGAATTCACATAATATATTATCATTTTTTTCAATAAAAATCAAGTAATTTGCACCAAAAATTTTTTAGGATCCATTTTTCACTTTTAAAATTAATTTAAAAAAAAACAAAAAATTTGAATATTTATTTGATAAAATTCTCTCTTATCAAACTATAATAATAAAATTTTTACCAATTTTTGTTAAAAATTTATGAAAAAACTTTTTTTTAATTATTGTTGAGAATTATTAAAAAAAGTAGTATAATATAAAAATAAATTGAAAGTCTGAATTTTTTTAGATTTTTTTATTTTGATAAAAAAATAACTTGATTTTGAGTTGTTTTATTTAGATGAATTGGAGAAAAAAATGAAATACAATGATACAGATTTTATGAGAGATGTAGAAAAAGTTGCAGATAGAGCGCATAGCGCAAAAATTGAATGCAGTTTATATTTGGGAGAATACAAAGAAAGAGTGATAAAGGCTTTGACATTTGATGAAGTTAATGAAAAAGGCATTTATTATGAAATTGAAGAAGCTATGGAAGACAAAAACGCCTACAAGCTATTAATTTCTCACCAAGCTGATTTTGTCAATATAAAAAAATATATTGAAATCGCCAAGAAAAAAGGAATGTCATACAAAATGATTGATAGTTTAGAATACTCAGGAGATATCGCTCTTGTCGTCGCTGCTAAAGATGCAATTGAACACGGTGAAAATGACAATATTTTAGTACAACCTAAATTGGAAGTTATAAAGCAGAAAAATTTACCGGAAATTTATTATAAATCAATGGAAAAATGTATTTGTGAATTTCATTTAGATATAGTTCGAAAAGAATTGCCAAATTATATAAAAAACTATAAAGAAATAGGATTCTTGGACAAATTATTTGGTTCAAAATGTCCAATATGTCAAAAATTAGGAGGAAAAAAGCGTGGTTGATGGATTTAAAATAAAAGGAAAAAATAGTTTGAACGGAACTATAAAAGTAAGCGGAGCAAAAAATGCAGCTCTTCCAATCCTTATCGGAACACTTGTTGCAGAAGGGGAATATATTTTAAGGAATGTACCAAATTTAAGAGATATTAGAGTTACAATGAAACTTTTAGAAGATTTGGGAATGAAAACCGAAAAATTAGACGAAACTACTTATAAAATTGTAAATGAAGGATTTAAAAGAAATGAAGCTAGTTACGAAATTGTAAAACAAATGAGAGCTTCATTTTTGGTAATGGGACCTATGATTGCCAATCTTGACGAAACAGTTGTTTCACTTCCAGGAGGATGTGCAATTGGTTCAAGACCTGTTGACCTGCATTTAAAAGGATTTGAGCTTTTGGGTGCAGAAATTACTAGAATTCATGGATATGTTCATGCAAAATCAGATAATTTAAAAGGGTCAGAAATTCCATTAGGATTTCCAAGCGTTGGCGCAACTCAAAATATCATGATGGCTGCAGTAAAAATTCCAGGAAAAACTATCATTTCAAATGCTGCAAGAGAGCCTGAAATAGTAGATTTAGGAAACTTTTTAATAAAAATGGGAGCAAAAATTAAGGGACTTGGAACTACTAGAATTGAAATTGAAGGAGTAAAAGATTTACATGCCGTTGAATATTCAATTATGCCAGATAGAATTGAAGCTGGAACTTATGTAATTGCTTCTTTAATCACCGAAGGAGATTTAAAAATTCAAGATGCCAGACTTGACGACTTGGGTGAATTCAAATCTGACCTCGAAAAAATGGGTGTAAAATTTAAAGAAGAAGGAAATATTTTAACTGTAAAAGGAAATTTAAAAGAATTAAAACCTTGTAATGTTAAAACTCTTCCACATCCAGGATTTCCAACTGATATGCAGCCACAGATGATGTTACTTCAAACATTGGTAAACGGAACTAGCACAATGGAAGAAACTGTATTTGAAAACAGATTTATGCATGTGCCAGAATTTAACAGAATGGGTGCTGACATTATGATAAAAAGAGGAATTGCCGTTATAAATGGAGGAGTTTCACTAACTGGTGCCGCTGTCATGTCTTCAGATTTAAGAGCTGGAGCTGCACTTGTACTTGCTGGACTTGCTGCCGAAGGGGAAACTATCGTAAACAGAGTTTATCACATTGATCGTGGATATGACAGACTAGAAGCTAAATTAAACGCTGTCGGTGCTGATATTCAAAGAATTAAACTTGATATCTAAAAATAAACAATATTTTGAATAATAAAAAAGAAGTTGTCTCAAAATGCTTAAAATTTTGAGTTCAGCTTCTATTTTTTTGTCCAAATTCAATATCCTTATCTAAAATTTCTTTTTTCAGATACTTTTCTATACAATTTTTCTCTATAGTTCTAGTAGTGTTAATACCGTCAAACATGGCATATGCGATGATTCAAGGATATTAACTCCGATATCCATAGGCAAAAACAATTGATAATTTGGAAAAAATATAGTACAATTAGTTAAATGGTTATTGTTATTTATCATAATTCAATTATACCATTTTGCAGAGATTTTATAGTGAAACCACTTTAAAGTAAAAATGAGAAATGTTCAGTTAATTAGTTTCTGTATGGAATTATCAGTTCGATATTAAAGGGATTTGACTATATATAGTATCATCTGTGTAATTTAGAAAATTCATTATAAATAAATTTAGTTTGTATAATAAAAAAATTGAAAGAGAGTGCTATGATAAGAACTGATAAGGAAAAATTTCTAGAAAAAATTAAAGAAAATATTGATATTGAAAACTTA
>ERZ773014.427-NODE-427-length-28618-cov-2.737037_pt1 | contig 28618 bp, 20 predicted proteins | sample MGYA00580841_ERZ773014 | MGnify/ENA primary metagenome ERZ773014 (study PRJEB29015, sample SAMEA2737989) | human oral metagenome | biome: human oral; feature: human-associated habitat; material: dental | place: China | collected 2067 ... | reverse complement strand
TGCAACTCCGTTGAGCGCTGATTTTATTCCACAAGTATTATGTGATGGAATCAATACAATATTTGATATTGATTTTTATGTGGATGGAAAAATTTATCATCTTAAAAGTGAAATGATAAAAGAGAAGAATCGGGATGGAAAACCTAAAATTCATATAATAGCAGAGCGCTTGTGGGTTAAATCAGTTACTACAAAGATAAATAAGTCTAATTTATTGGACTATAATGAGAATAAACCTGTAAGAGTAAGAGATAATTCTGATGAGTATCTACCCGAGGATATAAGCATTATGATTGCTGTAAATAAACAGATTCAGAGTGGAAGGATGTTTATTGATTTAGCAATGCTTACAAATTTTAATTTTTTTCTACCGGATGAAAGGTCAATACCAACAGAGATTATCTCATTACTTGATCCCACTATAGAGTATATATCTGTAGAAAATATAAATGATAAGGTCATTACTAAATTAAAATTTTACAGCCAAAAGGAACTTGTTCTTTTTAATCCGTCTGAATTGAATCTTTATCTTTCTTCCGGAACTGTTAAAGGTGTTAGGGTATTTTCTGATGCTATAAGAGTTTTAAAAAATGGCGGATATATGATTGTGGACGAAGTTGAAAATCATTTTAATCGTGAGCTCGTTGCATCATTATTAAGATTATTTTTAAATAAGAGAACAAATCCTAAAGGGGCGGTTCTTATTTTTTCTACTCATTATACGGAACTTTTAGATGAACTTGAGAGAAATGATGCAGTGTTCATTACCAGAAGTAACAAAGGATTAACTGTAGACAATCTTAATACTCTTATAAAACGTAATGACATGAAAAAGAGTGAGGTATATCAGAGTAATTTCTTGGGGGGAACTGCACCTAAATACGAAGCTCTACTTGCATTGCAGAAAAGTATCATAAGAAGCATGGAGGAGTAGATGGCAGTTGATATACCAAAGGCAAGTATTATTGCATGTATATGTGAGGGTGGTGCAGAAACTGTAATAATGGATATTCTCCTAGATAATAATTTATTAATTTTTGATAGAGAACAACTTATAGATGAAAGCGTTATTCCAAGGACATCTGTTAAAGATTTTGAAAGACGTTATTTAAGACGTGAATACGATAAAAGAATTCTTATTTTAAGAATAATAGACTCTAGAAGTGAAAAATTCAATCTGAGTAAAGCGTATCGTTGTCAGGTTGATGTAGTTAATATAATTACAGCACCGGAGATAGAGATGCTTATTATAGCCGGTTTGTATAAGTATGAAGATTTTTGTCAATCCAAAATGAAGAAGCCTAGCGAATATTGTAAAAGTGTATTAAAAATAAAGAATGTAAAATCACCGATATTTATAAAAAAGCATTTTGAGGATGCAAATTTTTTGATTGAAAGTATTAAGGAATATAATAGAGTTCATAAACAAAAGAACAATGAAGCGGTTCTATTTGATTTATTAAAAACAAAGTTTACTAATTAAAAAAAGTTATTCCATATTTGTTATGAAGTCAGAGAATATACTATTGACGGCTTTTACCTTAGTTATAGTTTTTTGCAAATATGGAATCAATTATTAAAGATATAAGACGACAGAAAACCATCTATCGTCTTTTTCTTTGCTCAAAATTAAAAAGATGTTTGTGTACTTTCCTTCACCTAAGCTTCACCTCTATTGCCCCCATCTTTGCCGTTTCATAGATAATACAACCTTTTTCTCTCAAGGTATCCAAGGTTTTAGGGCTTGGATGACCGTAATGATTGTTTTTTCCATATGATATCACGGCATAGGTCGGACTTACATTATCAATAAAGGCTTTTAGAGAAGAATTCTTTGAGCCATGATGTGCCACCTTTAATATATCCACCTTCCCGATATTCCCATATTTTAGAATACTCTCCTCGCTCCCCTTGCCTATATCCCCTGTAAACAACAGCCTTTTATCAAAAGCTTCTATAATAAAGGTCTGGCTATGCTCATTTACATTTTCCTTAGGATTCTTATCAGGCCACAGACAGTCAATCTTTAGATGCCCCAGTTTTAAATGGTCTCCCCTGCTTAGATACATCACATTAGTTCCGCTGTTTATCGCCTTTTGTTTTAATTCATCATATGAAGCATCATTCATTGCCTGATACGGCAAATACAAATTTTTAATCCTTATATCACTGTCAAGCAGATACAATACCCCGCTTATATGATCAATATCTGAATGTGTGACAAAGGACATTTCAATATCATCCACACCCTTATATAATAAAAACGGTTCCATAGTATACTCCCCCAGTGAAAGCTTCGATGTACTGCCGCAATCTATCAAAATATCCATATCATCAACATGCATATAGATACCGTCTCCCTGACCTACGTCCAAATAAACCACCTCATCATTCCTAAAAAACGGAAATAAAATAAAAACAGACGGAATACAGAGCAACAAAATAACCCTTTTTCGTTTAAATATTGACAAAGTTGTAACTATCGCCAAGACAGTATAATAAATAAAAATCTGTATAATATTCGGTCTTCCGAAAATAATCCTATGCATAGGAAGATGACTTGCCGCAGTACAGATAAACTCATAGAAGTTTAGAATACACACTGCTATTAAGCCGACATACTTATACAAAAACAAACTCATCATATTCAGCACCAGTGATAATATTGCAGAGTACAGTACAAAGCTCATCAGCGGTATCGCCACGATATTTAATAAAAATGCATATACCGGAAAACTGTAAAAATAGTATAAAACCAAAGGTAAGGTCAAAATCTGAACTCCGACACTTACAAGTATAATTTCAAAAATTTTTTCACTACAGCTTTTCTTTGCTTTTTTCAACTTCTTCAGTACAAATGCCAGCACTCCACCCAAACTAAGTACCGCCCCGAAAGAAAGTTGAAAGCCGACTCCAAAAACTTCAAACGGAGATATCAAACATATAGCCGTTGCACTGATACAAAGGGCTGATATAAGACAATAGCTTCTTCCAAGCACTTCTGCAATAAAATAAAGTACAAGCATAGACCCTGCTCTTGCAATACTTACACCGTCACCTACCAAAAGCCCGTAAAACAGTAGGAATATACTTGAAAAACCTGCTGAAAATAAAAAGCTTCTTTGCAATACTTTCCTTAAAAGCTTATAAAGTCCTATTCCAAGCAGTGACACATGAAGACCTGAAATAGCCAGCAGATGTGCAATCCCGTTTTTTTGATACATTTTATAAACATCTCTGTCAAGGTCCGCTCTTACACCAAGTATAATCGCCTTTATAAGTCCTGCACTTTTATTATCAAAGATACTGTCTATTCTTCTTATCAGATATTGCCTCATATTAAAGAAAAACTGACCTGCAAAATCATAGCTTTTATCCACAACCGTATACTTTTTCACTGTCATTTTACAGTATATACTTTTTGTTCTATAGTAGCTTTTTGCATCAAACTCTCCGGGATTGCTGCCTGAACTTATCTGCTCCACCTTTCCATAAAAGCACACCTTATTGCCTATATGAATATCTCCATCAAACTTATCTGCATCAAGGTAATATATCATACCTTTTGATATAAAAATCACTCTGTCATCCTTAAAGCTGATACTTTTTATATTTCCGCAAATACCGCTATTTTCTTTTACATTGTTAATATTCTGTGATACAAATTCTTTTTCAAACCGGATTTCATACTTGATTCTAAGCGTGAAAATACTGAATACAATAAAGAATATCAGAATATATATTTTTTTAATTTGAATTATTTTTTTGAATACCAATATAAAGCAGACCGAAACCAGGGCGACACAAATCACCCCAAGTTTCAGTATACTTATATAATACCCCAAAAGCTCTCCAAGCAAACAGGCCGTTACTATAAGTATACATGGTCTTCTCATTATTTTTCCTCTTTTACATAGTCAAGATTTCTCTCTACAGAAGTTCCTAAAGAAATCGAATTATAATTTTTATCAGATTTTCCGTTTACCAATATCTGCACACGTGTTATATTCGGCAGTTCTGAAAGTGAATCTACTATTGAATATATTGTAACACTGTCCAGCACATCAGGCAATGCATTTAAAAAGCCTTCATCAAAATTTACATAACATATACCCTCATTTACAGTGACACTGATAACCTTTGTATCACCAGGAATAGTTGCCTTAAGCCCTGCTGTCTTCGGACCTTTCATAAGCTCATCTAAAATAAGTTTTTCCTTTGAAGTATTCATATCATAGAATATATCTCTGGTCTCAGCTACCAGCTTTGTACCTGCATCATCAGAAAAATACAGTGTTAGTGTAGCTTTTTCAAAACTGTTTACATTTGATATGCTGTTTATAAAATTGCTTGAACTTATCAGTCCGACATTCTCTCCCAGTGCATTAAACAGCGGCTGATCTCCACAACGGATACTTATATAATCTATTCCGTCTATCTGTGTCAAAGTCTTTGCCAAAGCCGCTCTTGCAAGTACCTCTCTGCTGATATCCATTCCCTGATAATTGGTATCAAAGTTTAGATACAATATATTGCCGTCTCTATCAAAACCTTGGTAGGTCACTTTGTCAGGTAATGCGCTTAATGCCTCAAGATCATCAGGTACCTTCAAAAACTGTGACATCAGTTCATCTACCAGACCGTCCATATCATTACTTGGAAGTGAAGCTGTATATCTGTTTTCAACCAGTTTATCCGTTGCAGTATTTATATAGTAGACATAGTACTCGTTTTCTGAAAGAGGTCTTTCTTCTTTTTTCTTACAGGCTGTGAGAGTAAAGGAAAATACTATCATCAAAAAAAGTAAGATTTTATTTTTCACTTTTTATCCCTCCTTTTTACATGATTTAGAGGAATTCTGACTGTGAATGTGGTTCCCTCACCTTCTTTACTGGACACCTTTATAATTCCGTCATGTAGATGTACTACATTTCTGGTAATTGCAAGCCCAAGTCCTGTACCGCCTGTTTGTCTTGATCTTGCCTTGTCGATACGATAAAATCTTTCAAATATAAGATCCTGATACTCAGGTGCAATACCGTCTCCCGAATCCTTTACCTGAATATAGAAGAACTTGTGATCCGCATCAATACTTACCTTTACAAAACCGCCGTCCTTATTATACTTGACAGCATTTTCTATCAGATTGTTAACAGCAAGTGAAAGCTTGGTCTCGTCCACATCTGCACTCACTTCTCTGATAGTTTCAAATGTCAGCTCAATATCTCTTTTATCCGCTATAGGTCTTAGGCGTTTTAATATCTGCTTTATAAGCTGATTGATATCAACCTGCTCGGTCACAAGTGTATTGGCGGCCTTGTCAAGTTTTACAAGTGACAAAAGGTCATCTATTATCTTTGCCTCTCTGTCTATTTCATCTGAAATATCATGCATAAACTCCGCATACATCCCGTTCGGTACATTTTCCATACCCATCAATGAATCCGCCAAAACTCTTATTGATGTGATAGGTGTCTTTAACTCATGTGACACATTTGCCACAAACTCATCTCTTGATTTATCTATTGCCTGAAGCTTTGCCAGTGTTGTTTTGATATTCTCAGATATAGACTTTGTAAGCTTATACTCATTATGTTCCAGCTTTTGATCAATCTTTCCGTATCCGATACTTGCTATATCATCTCTAAGCTTTATCAGCGGTCTAAGCAGTCGACTTGCTATTACCACAGACAGTACTACAACTATCGCAGTCAGTGTAATATATAAAAACCGCTCGGTATTGCCCACTCCCTCCGCTACTGCAACCAGATTGTCGGTAGATGCGATAAACAGTAAAACACCGTTTATCTCTTTATTGTCAATAGTCTCATATATAGGCATTGTCTGCAAGATATATGATTTTTGTCTGTTATAGATATTTGTATTTGTGCCGTTAAAGGTATCTATTATCTCAGGTGCAATATTTATCTTTCCGTTTGCCAGATTGAAAGTGTCTACAATAGTATTATATGACCTGTCTATAACAACTATTCTGCCGCTATAGATTTCCGCTACTGTATCTATCTCTGAATTAAGGCTTTCTCTCTCTTTCGGATCTTCTAAAAAATTACCTCTGGTCAACTTATTGCTAAGCATAAGTCCCTTTGTCTGCAACTCTATTTTTCTGGCATCAATCCTTGAAGAAAGATTGGTACGACTTACAATCCTTCCGTATATATAAATAGGCATAGTACCGAACATTATAAATACTATTGTAAGAAGCACTTTCAAGCTTACAGGCGGCAGTCTAAGCTCAAATTTTTTCTTTTCCGCATCCATATCTAATCTATACTTATCTTTCTTGCAACAGCTATAGCCACTGTTCCGGGGCCTATATGTGTAGCAACGGAAAGTGACAGATTCACTATATCCACCTTACCGAACTCCGCCTCCAACTCTGTAGCAAACTCTTTTGCAAAATCAAGACCTCCATACTGTGCTATCATTATTCTTGAATCCTTACACATAGGGTCAAAAAGTCTTTCACGCAAATCCTTTTTTATTGCATCTACCATTATCTGCTTTGCCTGCTTAAATGTCCTTGCCTTTGCATATGCATCAATTTTTCCTTCATGTAACTGAAGCACCGGCTTTATCTTTAAAAACGAGGCAAGTGCGGCCGCCATAGGTGTTATTCTGCCTCCCTTTTTCAAATATTTTATATCACTGACAACTACATAAATACCCGACTTACAAGCATCGGCTTCAAGCTTCTCTTTTATTTTATCAGGGGTAAATCCTGCATCAAGCAAGTTAAGTGCGTCAAGTCCGGCACTTATCTGTGTGATTGATATTCTCTTATTATCTACCACAAAAACCCTGCCTAAATATTCGTCCTCACTTGCAAGCATAGTAGCCGTATCACATGAGCCTGAAAGTCCGGATGTCATAGGTATATGTATTATATCATCATATGTCTTTAAAAGTTCATCCCAAAGACTCATTACATTTTCCGGAGACGGCTGTGAAGTAACTATATCTGCACCGCTTTCCTGCTTTTTCAAAAACTCGTCATATGTTATGTCTATACCGTCCAAGTATTCTTTGCCGTCAATCATAAACGGCATCGGTAAAATATACAACCCATATTTTTTTGCCTCTTCTTTGGTCAAACCGCAATTACTGTCTAATACAACTGCTGTACTCATTAGCCCTTATCCTTACCCTTTGCTATTTCATCTATTACATTATTTTTTATCATATCATCTATGATTTTTTCGCCGCTTCTATTGCCGTTTTTTGCCTCATTTTCTTCCATCTTTGCATGCAGTACATAAACGGCACATACAGCTGCAAGTATAAAAATAAGTATTATAAATCTAATCATTTTACCACTTCTTTTATTACCCTCAATGCATTTTTATATGTTATATTTTCAATAAGACTTTGGCTAAACCCCTCTCTTTCCATTGCATCAATCAAACTCTCTGTTCCTGAAGCATCCTTCCACTCAAGAGTACCGTCAAAGCCGTCATAGTCCGAACCGAGTGCTGCAAACTCACCTCCCCCGACTTTTACCATATACTTTAACATTTCAACGGCATCCTCTATATAAGCTTTTTTCTCTCTGTTTGAAAAATCCCCGGATAAAAATTCAGGATAAAAATTAAGTCCGGCTATACAACCTCTGTCCGCCATCTTTTTTATCATCTCATCTGTAAGATTTCTTACATGGTTGCAAACCGCTCTGGCATTTGAATGACTTGCAACAAAAGGCTTCTTTGCCATATCTATTATATCATAAATTCCGGCATCCGACAGATGTGAAACATCTATAATCATTCCCAGTTCTTCCATCTTTTCTACAACTTCAAAACCGAAAGGCTTTAACCCGTTATCCAAATCCGGAACATATCTTACAAATTCACCGTTTTCAGTTATTCTCTTATTTCCAAAACCGATAGAGTTTTCAAAGTTCCATGTGAGGGTCATCATTCTAACGCCTCTTTTATAGAAATTCTCAAGCTTCTCTATACTTCCCTCTATTGCCTCTCCCTCTTCAATTGTCAAAAAGGCTGATATCTTTTTATTATCAATATTCTTTAAAATATCATCATAACTTTTTGCAAAATCAATCTCACTTTGATTTTTCTTTATCTCTTCTTCATATAAATCTATCAGACTGTTTACATACTTATATGGTGCAGAGATATCTGAAAGACAGGTAAACATTGCAAAGCACTGCAAAATCACATTTGAGTTTTTCAGTTTTTTTATATCAATCATCAGGTTGTTTTCTTTCAGAGTGAGTTTTTTTCTATATATTTCACTTATTGTATCACAATGTAAATCTGCTGTCATACTGCTCCTTTTTTAAGTCCTTATGCCACCACTTTCCGGATACAAATCTGTATACGAAGTTGGATGATCTGAAAACCCAATCTATTATCATTGCACACCACACACCTATAGCTCCTATTTTAAATACCTTGGCTATAAACAGTGATGTACCGAATCTGAATACTGCCATTGAAAAGAGGCTTACGCTCATTGTAAACTTAACATCACTTCCTGCCCTTAATGCATTCGGCAATATAAAACTTAGCGGCCATATAAATATGGCAACACCCATATGTATCCATACCAATATTGCAGTAAGTTCCTTTGTAGCATCAGATACATTATATATTGAAATAAATATATTTTGGAAAATAAAAATAACCACAGCCGGTATCAAAATCGCCAAATATCCTATAAGCATAAGTTTCTTTACATAATACCTTGCTTCTTTATAGTTACCGGCACCTACACAGCGCCCTATTACAGTTATCATAGCGATACCAAGTGCATTGCCCATATTTACACCAAGACCGTCTATATTGTTGGCAATGGCATTGGCGGCTATCTGAGTCCTGCCGAAGTTTGAGATAATAGAGACCACCGCCACCCTTCCTACCTGAAATAATGAATTTTCTATACCTGAAGGTATACCTATGTAGAGAATCCTTCTCATAAAGTTCATCTGTAAACTGAAGACTTCCTTTATCTTTAAATAAACAAGTGCATTCTTATTATTGGATGCAAGCAAAGTTATAACTATGGCAGCCACTCCTCTGGATACCACACTTGGTATAGCCACTCCTGCCACTCCAAGATGCAACTTAAATACACCTATATAATTGCCTACAACATTTATTATATTCATAAGTATACTTACCTTCATAGAAGTCTTGGAATCTCCGATACTTCTGTATATGGCGGCACCCGAATTATATATTGCAAGCATCGGAAAACTTATTGCGGTTATTATAAGATACTTCTTACATGCGGCAAACACCTCATTGTCTATATTTCCAAATAGAAAAGATATCAGCGGATGTGCAAATATTATAGTAAATATTGATATAAAAAGTGCAACTGAAAATGCCATAAGTTCAAGCTGTGCCGCAGCCATACATGCATCCTCATGCTTTTTTGCTCCTATAAACTGGCTGATCACCACTGCACCGCCTGTAGCAAGTGCAGCCAGCAGTGATATTATTACATTGTTTACCATATCAACAAGTGATACTCCTGATACCGCCGCCTCACCTGCAAAGCTTACCATTACAGTATCCGACATTCCTACTGTAATTGCCAAAAACTGTTCTATAATAAGGGGGACTATAAGTATCTTTAAGTCCTTATTACTAAACATTTTTCCGATATATTTTTTATTGTCCTGTAACATATGGTCTCCATGTAGCCTTTTATAAGTTTTCACTAACCAGTAAATATCCTGAATGCGGTTCTATTTCGAAGTTTAAATATCCGTTGTCATTAATATATGTCACTCTGCCCACATTGTAGCCTACCTTATTTGTATAGATTACCCTGCTTATGACCGCACTGTCTCTCATTCCGGTCAAATACAGCGGAATATCTGTTTTTGCGGTATATTCTCTGGTATTAATGATAACAACTGATATATTGTCCTTTAAAACTCTGGCATAGCATACTACTCCTCCGGTCGATATAAGTCTTATCAGCGAACCTGTTTTCAATTCTTTTCTGATTCTATGCCATTTATTCATATATCTGTGATACTCTAAAAGCTCAAGATTTTCATTACCCCATGGATATGTTCTTCTGCTGTCCGGATCTGTAAAACCGCACACTCCTACCTCATCCCCATAGTAAACGGTAGGGGCTCCCGGCAGAGTTATCTGCATCATTATAGCCTGTCTCATAACTTCCAGTTTTACACCGCTTTTTGCATCCTCAGACTTATGACTGTTTATTCTTCCCACAATACCGTTGGTTCTTGTAAGAAATCTGGAGTGATCATGGTTTGAAAGTTGAATCATTGATACCAGTATTGAATCATACGGCATCTTTCCCAGTGCATTTTTTAACATAAGAAAGAACGCATCCGCATTTCCTTTTAGATTCATATCCTCTCTGTCTGAATGCTTTTCAAGTCCGGTCAAAAACCAGCTTACCGGCTCCATAAAGCCGTCATAGTTCATTACACCGTCCCAACACTTGCCATCCAGCCAAAAGCTCGGATCCCCGTAATGCTCTGCAAGAATCACCGCATCATTGTTGGCACTCTTTACCGCCTCTCTGAACATAGACCAGAATACATGATTAAACTCATGGCTGTAGCCCAAATCCGCCGCAACATCCAGCCTCCATCCGTCTACATTAAAAGGCGGTGACACCCATTTTTTTGCTATATTAAGCACCTCATCTACAAGTTTTTTACTGTTCTCATAGTAAAGCTTAGGCAGAGTATCATGCCCCCACCATCCGTCATATTCATCTCCGATAAAGTTGAAATACGGCCTGAACTCACTTTCCTTTGACCAGTACGCACCTATAGGATATTTGTCATCCGCTCTTTTATATATACCTTCTTTGTCCATCCACTTGTTAAAGGAACCGCAGTGATTGAACACACCGTCAATTATAACTTTAATATTTCTCTTATGTGCTTCTTCTACAAGCCTTATAAACAACTCATTACTTGCCTCAAGGTTTTTCTTACTTGTAACCCTCTTTACATACTTAGCGGCGTTCTTATTGTCAGTATCATATTCTCCAAGCACTCCGTCGGCATCCTCCACTATCACACCGATATGCGGGTCAATATAGTCATAGTCCTGTGTGTCATACTTGTGATTGGAAGGTGATACAAAGAGAGGGTTAAAGTAAATCACCTCAACCCCAAAGTCCCTTAAGTAGTCCAATTTTTGCAAAACTCCTGCCAAGTCTCCGCCATAGAAGTACCCCACATCAAAGTTTGAAGGATACTCATTCCAATTCTCCTTATGCTTTACAGGCAAACCTATATAGATATATTCATCATCTACAACATCATTTGTCTCATCCCCACGGTTGAACCTGTCTATAAATATCTGATACATCAAAGCACCCTTTGCCCAATCCGGCAAAGTAAAGTTTTTGTTGTATTCAAATAATGCATCTTCTTTTAAATAGTCTGTGATACCGAATCTCGTAAAAAATAAAGTATTTTTACCGTCAATTATCTTAAAATAATATTTTAAATAATCCCTGTCCTCCAAATCCGCATAGTAGAAATCAAAGTGCTCACTTGACCTGAGCTTTGACATCACTACCTCACTACCGTCACGGTGATCTACCAATATAATATCCGGCTTATCATCCTTAAAAATTCTTATCTGTATTCTTATATTCTGTCTATTCTTAAGGCTTTGCATTGATACATACTCAATTGTTTCATCACTAAAAATACCTTCAATATTCATCTAAAACAATGCCTCAAATTCTTCAAAACCTATTTTTTCTTTTTCTATAAGAAGAGCCGCACATGCATCAAGTACATATTTTCTCTTCAATATTATCTCCTTTGCCTTTTTATGGCAGTCATTAATAATATTTCTGACTTCCTCATCTATCATATTTGCAGTCGCTTCACTATATGACTTTGTCTGACCGAAGTCCCTTCCTATAAAAATCTCATCTCCTTCATTGCCATAATTTACAAGTCCCGCTCTCTCGTTCATACCGAATTCCATCACCATTGCTCTTGCTACACCGGTTGCCTGCTTTATATCCGAGCTTGCACCTGTTGTAATATCTCCAAAGATGATTTCTTCCGCTATTCTTCCTCCAAGGCTGACCATGATATCATTCAACATCTTTGATTTGGTATTAAATATCTCATCCTCACCGGGTAGCGGCATAGTATATCCTGCGGCACTCACGCCTGTAGGTATAATGGAAATGGTGTGTACAGGTCCTACGCCCTCCAGCTCTCTAAACAGTATGGCATGCCCCGCCTCATGATATGCAGTGATTGACTTTTCCTTCTCACTTACTATCCTTGATTTTTTCTCGGTACCTATTCCCACTTTTATAAATGCCTTATTTATATCATCAGCCGATATAAACACCTTGCCCACTCTTGCAGAAAGTATTGCCGCCTCATTCATCAGATTTTCAAGGTCTGCACCTGTAAATCCGGAAGTCTGTCTTGCTACTGAATGTAAATCCACATCATCACCCAAAGGCTTTGATGCAACATGTATCCTTAAGATTGCCTCTCTGGCAGCCACATCCGGTCTGCCTACTGCCACTTTTCTGTCAAATCTTCCCGGTCTGAGTAATGCCGGGTCAAGTATGTCCACTCTGTTGGTAGCCGCCATCACTATAATACCCTGATTGCCTGCAAAGCCGTCCATCTCTACAAGAAGCTGATTTAAAGTCTGCTCCCTCTCATCATGGCTTCCGCCAAGTCCGGAACCTCTTCTTCTGCCTACCGCATCTATCTCGTCTATAAAGATAATACATGGTGCATTCTTCTTGGCATCCTCAAAGAGGTCTCTTACTCTGCTTGCACCTACACCTACAAACATCTCTACAAAGTCGGAACCTGATATTGTAAAAAACGGAACTCCCGCCTCTCCTGCCACCGCCTTTGCCAAAAGTGTCTTTCCTGTTCCGGGAGGTCCTACAAGGATTATTCCTTTAGGGATTCTTGCACCAAGTCTTGTATATTTACCCGGGTCTTTTAAAAAGTCTACCACCTCCGCAAGTTCTTCCTTCTCTTCTTCAAGTCCTGCCACCTTTGTAAAGTTCACATTAGTTGACTTTACAATCTTTGCCCTGCTTTTTCCGAAGTTCATCATCTTATTGCCGCCGGCACTGCCGCCTGCCGCCATTCTGCCGTTCATATACATCATAAAGAATATTATCATGACCGCAGTCAACCCTATCGGCAATATGGTATTGGTGAATACGCTGTCTCTCGGAACATCATCCAGTATATATGTAATGTTTTTTACTTTAAGTTCCTTTGTAAACTCATTTACATCAGATACAAAGTAATGCACCTCAGCCTTTTTAAACTGTTCCTGACCGTTAAAGTGAATGATAGCCTCACCTGTAGGAGTCTGTGAATTCTGTCTTATCTCTACCAATGAAATATTGTTTTCTTCAACCACTTTTTCAAACTGCTTTGAATCCAGTTTTACAGTGCTGAACTGATTACCCATGTTAAAAATAAGCCAAACTACAAGTGCTACAACAAATAGTAAGAAAAACATTCTTACCGGATTATCTACTCTTTTCATCTTGCTCCAATCTAGTCTGAGAGTTCCATAACTCCGATATACGGTAAGTTCCTATATCTTTGGTCATAATCAAGTCCGTATCCCACAACAAACCTGTCCTCTATTTCAAAGCATACATAATCTACAAATACATCCTTTTTCTCTCTTCTTGAAGGCTTGTCAAGCAGTGTGCATAACTTGATAGACTTCGGACCTCTCTTTTTTAATATATCTATCAGATATGACAATGTATTTCCGGAGTCAATAATATCCTCTACTACAAGTACATTCTTTCCGTCTATGCTGTCGTCCAAATCCTTTATTATCTTTACAACTCCGGAACTCTTTGTCTCTGAACCGTAGCTTGATACACTCATAAAATCAAGTCTTACACTTAAATTCAGTCTCCTTGCCAGATCACACATAAACATGACACCGCCCTTTAAGACACATATAAGTGTAAGTTCTTCACCCTCATAGTCCTTATTGATTCTATCTGCAATCTCCAAGATTCTATTATGGATTTCATTCTCAGATATCAATATATCCACTTTCTCTTTCATATTAATCTCCTAATACTTCTATTTTATTACCTCTATTTTCAAAACTTTGTTTGTATATAAATCCACTTTGTAAAGTTCACTGATCCTGTCAAGTCCCACAGTGTAATCAAGTGAATCATCTCCTTTGAATATCCATATCACTTCAGAGCCGATTGCAAGCAGTATATGTTTTTTCCTGATACTTGCAGGTATCTTTTCATCTGTGAAAAGCTTTTTTATCGCCTTTTTGCCGCTCTTTATCCGGATAAAGTCACTACTCCAACATTCTCTGACATTGATATTTTCTTCTATAAATTTTAAAATATTGTCCTTGCCCACAGCACTGTTTACACATAAGGACCTACCGGTATATTTTACTATATCTCTAAGGACTTTGTCAAAATCAAGCCACTTTATATTGCCCTCACCCGGTATATCTCTCATGTTAAAATCACTGAAAACACTGTACCTTATTTCGGGTAAATTGCTTTCATTCTCTTTTTCTTCATCGCTTTCCACAAACCTTAGATGTTCATAATCATTATATACCCTTATATCATATTTCAAATCCAATCTTTTACCGGTCTCGCTTTTAGCCAATTGCCATATATCCTCTATATGCACCATTCCTATATCCTTGATACCGGAATTTTTCTCTTTTAATATCTCTTTTAGTGCATACCTTATAATATATGTACCCAAAATATGTGGATTTTTCATCAGCTTACTTTTATTCAGCCTATACACCGACTTGTTGGTATTTTTAAAATTTTTTTCACAAAATTTTTGAGCCGAATCCTCAAAATACCTGTCCGCTTCATTAGCAACCATAGCGCTTTTATAAAAGTTATTGATTACATTATTATTTACATGCTCGGCTAATATCGGAAAGACCTTATTTCTTAATATATTTCTGGTATATTCGTTTTCCAGATTTGTACTGTCGGTCATATATTTAATTTTATTCTTATCCAGATATTCTTCTATCTCATCTCTTGTAAACGAAAGCAACGGTCTTATTATTCTTCCGTTTTTTGCAAGTATACCTTTAAGTCCCGATATTCCGCTTCCTCTTGTGAGATTATGCAGCATAGTCTCCGCAGTATCATTTTTATTGTGAGCAACGGCAATCTTAATTTTAGAAATATCTATTTTTTCTATCTTACTTATATCCTTTGAAACATTTTCAAAGGACTCATACCTTGCCTTTCTTCCGGCTTCTTCCTCGCTTATTTTTAACATATCCGCTACTTTTGGAATACTGTAGTGAAATGAAAAGAACTCTACATTAAGTTTTTTACAAAACTCTCTTACATAGTTTTCATCACAGCTTGCCTCCTCACCTCTGATGCCATGATTTATATGTACAACAAAAAGCCTTATTTCTAAGGCTTTTTTTAACTCATTCAGTGTATGCAACAGACAAATGGAATCTGCTCCGCCACTTACACCAAGTACTATCCTGTCTTCTTTTTCGATTAAATTGTTGTCCTTTATGAAATGACTCAATGTATCTATATTCAACATATTATTTTTCTGCCTTTATGGCAATCTCGTTCGGAAAAACCAAACCAAGTTTCTCCCTTGCCATTTCTATTATATAGCTGTCTGTCTGAACATATTTTCTTTGTTCTTCAAGCTTTTTTGCTCTTTGTTCTTCACTGTCAAGTTTTTCAACCACTTTTTGATTATATTCTTCTCTACTTGCCAGCTCTTTTTTTATACTGTTCACCTTCACTCCAAGGGCAATTGCCATAGCCAACACTACTGTTGTAACAAAAGCAATAGAAAGTTTATTTTCTAATATTCCCTTGTTTTTTTTCTTTTTTCTTGCCATAAAATTCCCCTTATAAGCTGATAAAAGAACGCTGCACAATTTATGTTTTGCAATCCGATACCTCTATAATAGTATTATTTTATTCTTTTTGCAAGCCTCTATCATATCTGCCGGCCATACACTTGACTGTACTTCACCTACATGAGCCTTATTTAACAGAAGCATACAAAGTCTGCTCTGTCCGATACCTCCGCCTATAGTATATGGCAGCTCACCTGCAAGTAAGGACTTGTGGAAAGGCAAATTTTTCCTGTCTAAAGCATTTGCCTTTTTTAGCTGTGATTCCATAGCGGCTTCATCTACTCTGATACCCATACTTGAAATCTCAAGTGCACAGTTAAGGTTTTCAAACCAGAAGAGAATATCTCCGTTCAATTCCCAATCGTCATAGTCAGGTGCTCTTCCGTCATGTGGTTTGCCGTCACCAAGAACTCCACCTATCTTTTCCACAAAGACACAGCCATGCTCCTTTGTTATAAGATTCTCTCTTTCTTTCGGCTCCTTATCCGGATACATCTTTCTAAGTTCTTCAGATGTGATAAAGAAAATATCGTCAGGCAGATGCTTTACCGCTTGTGGATACTTATACCAAACTTCATGTTCCATATGCTTGATTACCTTAAAGATAATTTTTACTGTTTCTTCCAAAACTTCAATAGTTCTGTCTTCTTTTCTTATTACCTTCTCCCAGTCCCACTGGTCTACATAGCATGAATGTAGATTGTCAAGCTCCTCATCTCTTCTTATGGCATTCATATTTGTGTAAAGTCCCTCACCGGGAGCAAAATTATACTCACTAAGAGCCATTCTCTTCCACTTAGCGAGAGATTGCACAATCTCGACATTTTTCTCATCCATGTCCAAGATAGTAAAGCTGACTCTTCTCTCCACACCGTTGAGATTATCGTTGAGACCGGTTTCCGGTGCAACAAATAGCGGTGCTGAAACTCTTCGTAGGTTTAATCCATAAGCCAGCTCCTGTTGGAAGTAGTCCTTTATCTTCTTTATTGCGCGCTGCGTTTCCATTGGGGAAATCTTAGGCGCATAGTTCTTTGGTTTAATCAATTTCGGCATATACATATACCCTTTCGTATTGTTTGTCTATCTCTTTGAAAATTTGCATCCACAGTAGTTCTGTCTATAGAGATGATGTTCCTTGGAAAGCTGAATACTTCTCTGAAATCCGGCTTTCTTCTTAAAATCCATATCGAGGAAGGACACTCCGTACTTCTTCTCGCATTCCTTACCTATCTCGGAAATCAAAGCGTAATTCTTGTGTGGGCTTACGGTCAAAGTGCTTGCAAAGAAATCAAACTCATATTCCTTAGCAGTACGTGCCGTCTCTTCCAATCTCTGCCTAAAGCAGACAGTACATCTGGCTCCGCCCTCCGGCTCATACTCCAAACCTTTAACCAAATTGAGATATTCATCAGGTCTATATGAGCCTTCCATGTATTTGACCTTTTGGTCCTCGTCCATATCATCGTTGAACTCATCAATAAAACGAATCTGCTCACGCTTACGTTTTTCGTACTCGTCGTTTTCGGTAATGCACGGATTAAAGTAGAATACCGTGATGTTATACTCACCGAAAAGCCTCTCTATGACCGCTGTACTGCAAGGTCCGCAACAGCTGTGCAAAAGCAGCTTGGGCTTGACATTTGCCTTACCTAACTTGACGATTTCTCCACAAACATCATCACATTCACAGCTACATCCATCTATACTTTCCTGTATGCATCTATTCTTATTCATTGCCTGTCTTCCTGATAAATTGGTCTTCACATTTCAGTCAATATATACTAATATATTATAGCATATAGAAAGCCCAAATAAAAGGATTAACCATGAACAGCTACACCCCAAATAATGTTGATTTTACACGTTCTTCTGATAATTTTACGGAAGGCTTAATGAGAATTAACACGCTTAATCAAGCGTTAAAAAAAGAATTTGGAGAAAAAGTCGTCAAGCTTTCAATTGACGCCGGTTTTACATGTCCAAATAGAGACGGAAGCAAGGGATTTGGCGGCTGCACTTTTTGTTCGTCAAGAGGTAGCGGAGATAAAGCCTCTACCATAGACAATCAGATAGCTTTGCTCTCGGGAAAATGGCCAAATGCAAAATACCTCGCCTATTTCCAAAACTATACCGGAACCTACGCACCTGTTCCAAAATTGAGAGAGCTTTACTACGGCGTGCTAGATGATCCTCGCATCTTAGGACTTGCAATTGCAACAAGAAGTGACTGCATAGACGATGAATGTCTCAAACTTTTGGACGAGATAAACAAGGAACATTTTCTTTGGGTTGAACTGGGGCTTCAGACTATACACGAAGACAGCGCACGTAGACTAAATCTATGTCACACTTTGATAGACTATGATGAAACAATATCAAAGCTAAACGCACTCAATATAAGAACTGTTACTCATCTAATTTTAGGACTTCCGGGTGAATCAAAGCACGACATGAAAATGAGTGTAACGCACGCTATAAAAAGCAATACCTGGGGGCTTAAGCTTCATCTTCTCAATATGATTTCAGGAACCAAGCTGGCGAAAGACCTTCCTGATTATCTACCATTTGAATCCATGGATGAATACGCAGAGCTTGTCTGCGATCTTCTTGAGATAATACCATACAATATAGTAATGCACAGACTTTCGGCTGATTCCCCGGCAAAAACTTTGATTGCGCCAAAGTGGGCATATCGCAAGAGGCTTGTACTCAACACCATAAATCAGAAATTGAAAGAAAGAGATTCATGGCAAGGAAAATTCTCAGAAAGATAAAAGACAGGGGCTGCGATTTTTAGCCGGATTCCCTGACACAAGTCGTAGCGCCTGTCTATTTTGATATAGGGTTTAATCTTCAAAACTCATAAACAGTTCTTTTGGCACAGGCATAACGCCCTCACGGACCATATTATGGGCACATTTCTGCTGGATACGTGTTATATATGGTGGGAGAATTCTGCCAATACGTTTGCCTTTCGCATCACTAAATTTTTTTATACTAATGTCCAAATTGAACTGCAACGCTTGTTCGCCGGCAACACACCCTACTATTACCTTGTCATTCCTTTCCAGAAAGGTACCCTTCCTAAAAAAAATGCTGTTCCGATGCTTTGCGAAGTTTTTATTAAATTTTTGAAGTTCCGCATCATTTTTACATATCTCGCTCATTTTTTCTAAAGAAAAGTCCTTGCCATTTCCAAAGATTAAGGCTCCTTCTGTCGTCATTCTAATATCATCCGTTACAATATCTTTACTCCGTAATTTTTTTCCTTCAATACAGTATAGTAGAGGGTTATACTTACCGCATTCGCCCATACGTGAAATATCGCACTGAGCACGTATATTTAAGTAGTACTTCTTACCATCTTTAAACAAATCTCCTGTGTATGCTTGTTCAGGCTGTGTATCATAAACGAGATAACGCTCACCTTCTACAACACATCTCAATTCTTCTGGAGAAATATCTCTTTGCGCCCCTATGATATCTTCATCAAATGCGTATGATTCAATTCGGTTGTTCAGATTTCTCGTTACGAATTCTCCAAATTCACGATGGTTTTCTACGGTATCTTCTTTAAGCATGTCCCAAATAATTTTCACCCAGTTAGGTGAATACCCGTATAGTTCTAGAAACATTGCGTCTTTGCTTTTTGATATTTTCTTTTCCCATTCCTTTAAAACATATACTGAGGGCATCGCTTTAAGCCACTCTTCAATAGCACCAAAGAGCTGATCATCCGAACTAATATCGTTTTTCTGCTTAATAAAGATTCTGTTTTCCTTGTTATCGTTCCACAAATCGGCATCACGTAATGTTTCTTTAATGCTATCTACAGATTTTGATGTGAAAATAAACACCGGAATAAAAACCTCGCATAAAAGTTTACTAATAAACTGAATTAAATTCTGTTCCTGCTCTGTTTTAAATTCAGTCGGAATTGATAACCGTTCACTGCTCTCAACATCCAATTTACTATTTGTGTAATCCCAATCAAGTATCACAAATGAAGCATTTGATAACGATGGTATTATTTCCTGTCGTGGCATTTCGTTATACACCGCAACAGGAATATTTTTATGTTGGATTATTTCCTTTATGGTAGATATAGTCGATGTTGGGTTGCTAATTTCGTCATCGAAAATAACAGCAATTCCTTGAAAAAGTTTTTCTATATCCATATCTTTCAGTCCTCTTTTATAAATTCCAATATAAAATTGGCTCCACACAATACTTTATCTTTAGAAAATTCTGCCAAGTCAATTGAGTAATCATATCTATCCAGTAATTGTTTTGCAATATAAAGACCAAGCCCTCTACCTTCTTCTCCTTTACCAGAATAAAAGGCTTCAAAAATATAATTTACATCATCATCTTTTATTCCCGGTCCGTTATCAGAGAAAATAAGTCGTTGCTTGTTTCCATCAATCGAAATTTTTATACGACGCTCTCTATCTACTGTTTTCAACCAATATAATGAATTATCAAATAAATTAATGAATACTTGAAGCAAAACAGCATCTGTTGTTTTCACAATTAACGGTCGCTCAGTAACATCAAAATCAACAAAAATCTTATTGTCGTTAAAAGCTCGTTTATATAGCCCTGTCACTTTGTCGATAATTTCTTTAACATTAATGTTTTTTGTTCTCGATTTGGTTGAAGGGAAAAGCAACTGAACATCTTTCATCTGTGTTTCAACTATGGAAAGATTTCCACGGATTAGTGTCAAACGTTTGAGCAATTCTTGCCTATCTATTTCTTCCCCTGTCATAAGATCACGAATCAAGGAATCTTGGTTCTCTAGTGTCTTTCGAATAAAAAGCATTACATCGTGGGATGCAGTTTCGATTGACAGACCAACGGCCGCAAGATTCTCAGTTTTATTAATTCGATCCTCAAGTACTTTCTTCTCTTTTTTATAACTACGTTCAAAAGACTTCAAAAATATCAATGTCTTTTGGTCATCAGCATATTGTTTTTTTGCTGTTTCAATTAGCTCAGATGGCCGCCCACGTTTTATCCTGTCGATTTCTTTTTTACGTTGTTTATCAATCAAGTATTGAGCAAACGGTTTTTTTCGCAAATACTTCAAAATCAGCTGCAATACAGTAATAAAATCATCAAGGGCTCGACCATCTTCAATGAGACCTTCGCGGTTTGTTTTATCTATTAATTTTGGGTTTTCTTCTTGGGATATGTAAACACATCCAACAACTTGGTCATTACTTAAAAATTCATCAGCTCTAATTGTTCCTCTTGCAATATCAATACGCAACCAATCATCTTCTGGATCACCATACGGCATAACTCTCAAACCGTCGCGATATAGATAGATTCTATGCTCACGTATTATTTTTTTATCGTCGTTATCCAAAAAATACTTGGATGGATTTTCGGAATCTACATTAAAATCGAAAATGTAGAATTCAAAACGAAAACTACCGCATTCCGTTTTATATTCCGGCGTATTGAATTTTTTAAATTGCTTTAGACCACTTATATCCGAATCTTTAAAGTCAAGGCGTACATCTTGATCATTGATTTTAAAGCTAATTATATTATCCGTAGAAGAATAGCGCCCATGAGTAACCTTGAAAACAGACTTATTTTCAAGGCATTTGTGAAGCTGCTCTTTATATCTGTCTTGAGATTCGTGTAGTTGGTTGTCTTTGTATATCCACACTCCAAAGTCGCTGTCAGTATCTTGAGAGAAAATTGGTTGTAATTTGCCAACTTCTTTCTGAACACGAGCAACACGTAGATCCGTCCATTTTGTTTTAAGATTGCTTATTTCAATAATTGTTCCATAAGGTTTCCGCTTACGCTTAGTTGTACCTAAAACAATATCTTTAGGAACAATGGCGGTAGGATTGGTTTGTGAGAATTCCACTTGTAGGTTTTCAAGGAAAAGATCTTTGTCTTGGCCATTTTCTTTCAAAAAATTATCATCGTATTTTGAAAAATCATACACGAGAGTGTTTTCGATGTCGTCACCTTCATCAATAAAATGCCCCTCGTCATCCTGTCTTTGTCTTCTCGTTGTTATTTTAATGGTTTTTCCTAACTTAAAGATTGCAAATCTTCCGATTCCCTTTTCTCCCTGTAGAATACGACCTTTTTCTGTTTTTGCGTTTACTGCTTTTCGCCTTAATTTATCGGGTGTGGCTGGATTGAGCCAATGCTTCTTAAGTATATCTGCGTTCATACCACATCCGTCATCTTCTATGATGATTTTAGAAGTGGCAGTCAAGGAGTAATCTGGGGCAAAGTCAATAAAGCTTACTTTCACCCATGAAGCATCAGCATCGTATGAATTCTTGATTAATTCTACTAGCGCAATCAATTCATTTTTTATTAATTGGTCTCCAAGCATGGTGATAAGTCGAGCGTATGGTCTAATTGTTAAAGTCTCATTCATTGATGCCACATCCTTCCACTAATAATGAATTCCTCGTGATAGATTGTTCGTTGGGTTTTATCAGAAGAAAACCGACCACGTTCATCACGATACGGAGTAAGTAGTTTGTTTGATATTCTTCGCTTTGCTGCTTTTATATCTGTGAATCCTTCATTTCTAAGGCATTGAACAAGATGCTCTGAATTTTTTATTTTCACACCTTTGTATTCAGTGTCTCCCACCACAAAAAATACCATTCCTCCATTGTTTAACATATTTTTGCAGTTATAAATAGCTCGTTGAATATCTATGTAATATCGAGCAACTGAGCGTACTTTTGCTGTAGCCTTACTATCTGCCAATAGATCTTGTACAATTTGTTGACCAACAGCGTTCAATGAGTTTAAGTCAATCTTAAACCCCTCACTGTTATACATACTGCCGATTGAACCTCTTCTGAGTTCGCGATAATCAGAAGCATATTGTAACCACAAAGTAGAAAGTTGGTGCAAGTCAGCATATTCATATGATGTTACATATGGTGGACTAGAAATGATTAAGTCTACTTTGGGAAAATCTTCGAAATCCAAAAAATTTTCATTTTCTATCTCAATATTCGCTGACTTAAATATATGCGAATTAATCTGAATGATTGCCTTTGAGAATTTATCAAAGTGTTGCTTGAACACATTCCAAATAACAACCTCTCTCTTGTTTGGATCAACTTGTGGTTTTATTGATTTTGTTAGCCATTTTGACGATGCCTTGAGAATAGATGAAAAGAGGCAAAGAAAGGCATCCTGATATTCACCTTCTGGGACAACGAATTCAATTGACTGTTTTAATCTCATCAAATCAATAAAACTGTTTTCTGTAAACCAGTATTTTAGGCGTTCATTAGCTTCCGCATATATTGTTTTATTGACTTCCGTAGCCTCATAGGTTGCATTTATTCTTTTATAATAGCTGGTTAAAATATCAATGTCATATTCTGTACTTTTAGTTTTAGCAATTAATGTTGCAACCGGGTTGATGTCGCATCCCCAAAACTCTTTGCTATGAAGTTTTGCTTCTAATGCTACTGTCCCACATCCGCAGAAAACATCTGCAACCGTTTTAACATTGACACCTTCTTGCTCAGCATAGTCAAATGCTTTTGTAGCAATAAATGCTGGGAATTTTGCAGGATAAGCATGAATTGTGTGCATGAGTAACTCGGCATCTTCGCTAAAATTCCATTCATCTTCAACAGCAATATTATTTACATCATTGCGTGTAAGACTTATCATTCATACCTCTCCTTTCATGTAAAAATTAATATCTATGTCTTTATCTTTGCAAAAGCTGTAAAAAAGCTCTTTCGCCATTTGGCTAGGGTGCGATTTCCCATTTTCCCAGCGATTTACTGTCGAAAAACTGATACCAAGCTCACGAGCTAACTGCTCTTGGCTTAATCCTAATTCCTTTCTTGTTCGCTTGACAATAATACAGAATTCCATAATCTCAACTACTTGCAAATATTATAACATTTGCCATATTGCATGACAATAACCAAAAAATCTACAACTAAAAACACAATAAGGATAACATCCTTGCAAACTATAGCTTTTATTAGTGACTTATACGAAATTACACTGAAACAAGATTGATTTTTATGTGATCAATATCGTTTTACATTTATGAGATATCCATATCCAGTATTCTCTTTGACAATTTCCTCATAGATTTTGTATATGTCTTTCTATTCTGCTCCTTTCTTTTTCGGTAAATGCTCCTACTCATGTAAATAAATGGTCAGGGGAAAGGATAGGCATGAAATCGGTATTTTATCTATCTTTATTTTTTCTTCTTTTTTGATAGATTGGTATTTAGTATATCTTTATTTAATTGCGTTGGATTTTCCGATATTGGATTTTAGGATACCGGACTTTGCGGTTGCTCATAAATGGTGTAGGTAATTGCTGTCATTTTTCCTTTTTCATCTCTGCCTTGTGAACTTTCTATATATCCCACTTTTCCATAAGCGACAGCATTTGAGAAAGTAAGCCTTTCGCGTCAGTTTCTTGTTTCGCAGGTGGTGATTGCTCATGACGATATAACCCTTGCTTTTTTACACTCTGAAAACCGCCATGTTCTTTGCTCCTTTCATTTGTTATTTGTTATGTAGTTGATGAAAGAAGAGATATATTGCCCTTGATTTAAAAACCCTCCCTCTGAGAGCCTTATATTTTAAGCCTATGTATGCTTCAACTTCGTAACATGGGCATGAAAAAGTGGTGTTCTTATGCTTCCTTTAACGGAGGTGAAAGATCACCACTTTTACGATTTCCTATTTGATTTTGATCCACGCAACATACCTTATGGTATCTGTGGTTAAATACTTTTATCTGCAAGAGTTTTTACAGCACATCAAGGCTTTTTCATCAAAAGTAGTAAATTGGTAGTTTAACCTGTTCTCTTGCAAATATCCTTGTATTTCAAAGGGTTTGATGGTTAATTATTAAAGTTTTTTTATAATCAATATACAAATTATTGTATTGTCTTTACCCTAAATCCGAAGTAAAGCATATGCCCAAGCCAAACTATTGCTAAAACAACTCTTCCAACTGGAACTGCATGCATCATATAGAAACCAAATCCCATTAGTATCGTTACGATAAGCATGATTTTTATCTTTGTTGCTTTAGTCATCCCTCGTTTTTCGACATATGATTCCAGGTTGTTCTTATATAGCTTTGTTGACTTAAACCAGTTGTTTAGTCTCTCTGAGCTTGCTGTAAAACAAATTGCGGTCAGCATCAGAAATGGAAATGTTGGCAGAAAAGGTAGAACTGCACCTACTGCACCTATTCCCAAACTAATACATCCGACTACAACCAGAAATATCTTTTTGATAGTCATTTTATCCTCCTAGCTTACCCTTCCACTATCAATTTTATAAATTCTATCAGCTATCTTCATAGTTGACTCTCTGTGTGATACAAGTACAACGCTCTTACCATTTGCCTCGCTTTTTAGTACTTTTAGTATCGCACCTTCGTTTAAGCTATCTAAATTTGATGTAGGTTCGTCCATGAGAATTAGCGGTGAATCGTGAAGGAAAGCTCTTGCAACGCCAAGTCTCTGACGTTCTCCACCTGATAGTGTATCTCCCAGCTCTCCAACTTCAGAATCATAACCCTTAGGCAGGCTCATAATAAATTCATGAACTGAAGCTTTCTTGCAAGCCTCTATAACCTCTTCACGCGTAGCATCTAACTTTGCTATCTTAATATTATTCTCAATCGTATCCCTAAATAGCTCTGTTTCCTGAGTTACAAAACTTTCAAGTTCTCTTAGATTTGATGTGTTTACCTTATCTATCTCCCTGTCCGATATATATATTTTTCCGCTATCAACTTTCCAGAATCTCATCAAAAGCTTAAGCAGTGTCGATTTACCGCTACCGCTCTTACCAATAATTCCAAGAATCTCATTTTTTTTGATTTCAAGTTTAATTCCCTCCAGTATCAAACTCTCCTGATTCCCTTCTGTATATGAGAAATTCAGGTTTTCAACTCTTGCTCCCGTAAAATCAACATCATCGTTTCCGATAATATCCTCTACCACCGGGCTCTCATCGAGTATTCCAAATACTCTTCTAGCTGAAGCCAGCGTATTGTTTAATGAGCTTCCCAGATTTGCCAAAGCGATTACCGGACCAAATGACGAGAACATAGCAAACACCGGTATTACAATGCTATCAAGATTTCCTGTCCTTCTGCTTAAATAACTTGCAATAAACAGCATTCCAAAATCAAAGAACATTATAACTCCGCTTGTCAGAGCGATATTAGTTCCGGTATTAGCCTTGAGTTTCTTTTCAGTTTCACTTAGCTTAAGCGATTTCTCCGCCAGCTGATTTATCCGCTTATTTCCGTATGAGTACTGCATTATTTCCTTGAGTCCCCTGAGGTTATCGAGCATGTTACTGCTCATGTCTCCGGATTTTTCCCTCATTTCATCGCCTATGCCTGCACTGAGTTTTGACATAATTACCGGAATTACAAGACCGACGCACAGATATGCAACTGCTGACCAAAGACCAAGAATCCACCCATAGCTTCCGATAAAAACAACCATGATAATAGAGAAGATTGTTGCTATGGCAACCGGTGAAATAGTATGTGCAAAGAACACCTCAAGTAGCTCGATATCAGCTGTAATAATCGAAATAAGATTTCCTTTTCCGTGACCGTCAAGCTTTGCCGGGCAGAGCCTTCTAAGAGCTATAAATACCTTGTCTCTAATTATTGCGAGTATCTTAAAGGCGATATAGTGATTACATGTCTGCTCCCCATATCTGAGGAATCCTCTAGCAAGTGCCGAAATTCCCATAATAATGAATATAAATGTCAGACTATCTATGTCGCCATTTACATAGTTAACTATTCCAAATCCTCCGAGAATGGTAATAAACGCAGCAGCAAGATGACCAAGAGTTCCTAGTAGTATTCCCAAAAGCATTACATATTTGAGGGGATTAATCATTTTAAGAAGTCTTAACATTACTTTCATATCCTACACCCCTCTCATATTCTCCAGACTTTGCTGGGTTTGCCAAAGCATGCTGTATGTCCCGTGCATAGTCAAAAGTTCTTCGTGCGTTCCCTCTTCCTTGAGGTGTCCCTTCTCTAAAACAAATATTTTGTCTGAGCTAACGACATTCGCAAGTCTATGAGAAATCATCAAAATACCTTTTGTCTTTGCAAGTTCCTTAATCTGCTCGAGTATAATCTCTTCACTCTCAACGTCTATATTCGATGTTGATTCATCAAAGATATAAAATCTGCTGTCATGTAAAAGTCCTCTTGCAAGAGAAAGCCTCTGCTTCTGCCCTCCTGAGAGGTTTCCTCCGGCCTCTTTAATTTCAAAATCAAGACCATTATCAGCTTCAAAGAAATCCGCTAAATTTGTTTTCTTTAGTACGTCCCAAAGCTCTTCGTCCTTTGCATCAGGCTTTGCCATCAGGAGATTATCCCTAACAGTTCCCTTGAATATATAGCTGCTATGGCTTATATACGTAATATTTTCCATCACTGATTTCTCAGAAACCTCATCAAAATCTGTATTTCCAATAACTATGCTTCCGTTATAGTTTCTACTCCTCTTCATGAGCAGTGATGCCATAGTTGACTTTCCGCTTCCACTTGCACCTACTAGTGAAACCATGCCACACTCAGCTATTTCAATTGAAATATCATTTAGTACCTTATGGCTCTCATCATATGCAAAGCTTAGATTCTCAACCTTGATTGAGCCAGTCTCCGGAAGATCCAGCGTCTTCTCCTGCGGAACTTCCAAATCAAGTATCTTAAAAATCTTATCAATAGCCGCCATTCCGTTCATAGCGATGTGAAAAAAGCTTCCGAGTTGTCTCATTGGTATAAAAAAGTCAGCTGATAACAGTATGATTGCTATAGCCTGCTCAAGTCTGATATTTCCGTCCACGAACTGTCTTACAGTCAAGATTATTCCTATAGCTGCTCCGCCATATGCAACAAGATCCATGATTGTTATGGAATTAAGCTGCATTTTTAGAACCTTCATCGTAATCTTTCTGAATTCCTCAGCTTCCTCGTTCATCTTCTTATTCTTATATTCGTCCGCTTGATAAATCTTAAGCGTAGTAAGTCCCTGAAGATTCTCTAAGAAGGTATCTCCAAGTCCTGTGTATTTTCCCCAATACTTTGCCAAAAGTTTCTTTGCAAATGTCTGAACCGCTGCAATCGAAATCGGAATTAGAGGAACGCACAGCAAAAGAACTATCGCGGGCGTAAAGCTCATAAACACTATTACTGCAAACAGTGTAAGCGGGGCGAGCAGCGAGTAAAAAAGCTGCGGAAGATATAGACCAAAATATGTCTCTATCTGCTCAACACCCTCTACCGAAACCTGAACCACCTCAGAAGTTCTCACTTTCTCGTTGTAGCTGCTTCCCAGTGCAAGCATCTTCTCCATTAATTTGTGTCTGAGAACCTGTTTCACCTTCTTTGATGAGAGATAGCTCATCTTGCTGGATGCGATGTTACAAATAACCCTAGTCAAAACAGCAATTACAAGAATTACTATAAGCTTAATAAACTTAGAATCAGTAACATTGCCGTAATATGTATCACTGATAAAATTCGATATCAAAAATATCATAGCAATGTTAGCAATAAGGTTTATCCACTGAAAGAATATATTTCCATAGATATACTTCTTCCCGTCAGATAATAGCCTAACCAGTCTCTTGTTAATCATAAATTTAATTTCCCTATAT
>ERZ773014.424-NODE-424-length-28788-cov-3.784359_pt1 | contig 28788 bp, 30 predicted proteins | sample MGYA00580841_ERZ773014 | MGnify/ENA primary metagenome ERZ773014 (study PRJEB29015, sample SAMEA2737989) | human oral metagenome | biome: human oral; feature: human-associated habitat; material: dental | place: China | collected 2067 ... | reverse complement strand
GCCTCATATCCGTCTTACACAATCTCCCTGAGCGTGAATTTCCGTATGCCCTACGGTATTTGTTCTATTTTTTAAGATGCCGCGAGAAGTTCCTTCGCTTTGCGTAGGATGTTGATCGCGGCATTTTTATCCCTATCGTGATGTACTCCACAGTGCGGGCAATCCCATTCCCTAACGTCAAGGTTCTTCACTTCTGGATTCTTTTCTCCACAACGAGAACAAGTTTGGCTCGAAGCGTAGAACCTCCCGACTTGAACGAGATTACATCCATAGAGAACGGATTTGTATTTGAGCAAACGAAAAAACGCAGACCAACTCACATCCGCAATGTGCTTTGCCAGTTTATGATTTTTGAGCATCCCCACAACGTTCAAATCTTCGATTCCGATGACTTGGTTTTCGCTCACCAGTTTCGTTGATTCCTTGTGCAGGAAGTCTCTGCGGATGTTCGCTATCTTTTCATGCACGACGGCAACGGCGGCGCGCGCCTTCTGTTTGCGACGTGAACCGTCTTTCCTGCGCGCGTGCTTGCGTTGTTGCCTAGCTAATTTACGCTGGAACTTCGTGAATGTCCGTGGATTCTCGACAACATTTCCATTGGAATCGACGTAGAAGGATTTGATTCCAACATCCACGCCGACTTCCCCTCCGCTATTTCGTTTCAAGACATTGTTCCAATCCTCGCGAACACACAGCGAAACGAAATATTTCCCTGTTGGAGTTTTGGATATTGTGGCATTCAGGATTACACCATCGGGAATCCTCGACAACTTAATTTTGACCCAACCAACCTTGGGAAGATGGATTTTGTTTCCTTTAATTCGGATTCCGTTGTTCTGGTTTCTCGTTCGATAGGATTTTTTCGCATTGTGCTTGGATTTGAACTTTGGATATTTCGCATCGCCAGCAAAGAAACGTTGAAACCCGTTATCCAAATCTCTGAGCGATTCTTGGAGGGACATACTATCCGACAGATTCAACCACACAAAATCAGGTTTTCGTTTGAGTTCAGTCAATAATCGCGAAGTTTCAGAATACCCGACGCTTCGCTGTTCTTCTTTCCATACTTTTTGACGAATGCCGAGGAAATAGTTGAACACAACCCGAGCGTTCCCAAACATTTGGTTGAACCTAGCTTCTTGTTCTTTCGTCGGATAGATTCGATACTTATATCCACGAACATAATCTTCCACAGTTTTTCCTCCTTTCTCCGTTTTTTACAGCATACTATAAGCAAGATTTGATTTCAGGAAATTCGTCGCCTTTCATCCCACCCGCTGAAGCAGGGGGGGGTTCTCGGCGACGTTCTATAAGCATATCCACCACGCCCAATCAGCATGTCGCGCTCGTCAAGAGCTTTTGCAGCAAACGTGTCAAGCATGGTTGCATAATCCTCACAAGAACCACTCTCCACAGCCTTTTGTGCTCGTTCATTGTAGACAGCAGGGAGGTAGCCGTTCGGTGTGCAGGAAAGACTTCCCATAGGCAACTTGCCGCAAGTCACGATGCAAGCATCCCCACATGCGTAGAAGTACCCAACAATCTCGCCATTGTTGTTGACGATGTTTTTGTCAGGATACGCTTCAATGTAATCATACTCGCCGTTGAGAATGTGGACGATGTTCTCATCATAGCGATCGTAGATCTCATTCATGGTGATATTTTCGGTAGGGTAACGCATAATAGGCATCGTTTTTTCCTCCATGTAGAAGACTGTATTTTCGACAAGATGTCGCTTGATGTACTTATTATATAACTTTTTGACAAGCCAAGAGGGAAAAAACGGCACGAACCAAAGAGCTTTTCGTCTCAACGATATGTGCCGTTCTTATGTCGTGTGGGGAGGTAGAGGTGGTTTGTTTTTACACCCCCTCCTTATATTGTGAATATTTCTGCTCTTACTTTTCTTGCCAATTCGCGGGCCGCAATGCGCTCATTTATGGTTTTCTTTACCATCCCTGCAATATGTTTAACATGATTCGAATTTTTCGCTATTGGAATAATTAACTCTTTCAAGCGATCCCCCAAAGAATTGATAATATCCTGTGAAAAAGTCTTTGCAAAAATCTGTTGTCTTACATATTCAGATGAAAGAACTGCTAGTAAATAATATCTGTCAAGATTATATATATTATCTTCAGCAACCCTTATCTTGTATAAATGGCTTTGATAAACCATCCTTGTATCATATTTTGTAATCATCGCACAGGTTCCAATTAGATAGGAACCATCCTTCACCATCAGAATATCACCTTCTTGAACATCCTGTTTCCCCGCAAGGCTTTCATATATCTCCTCACTTAGAAGGTGTTTAGGCTCGGATTTTATTTCCCAGTTTGAAATATCAGATGTTCTGATAAATGGTATATTTCCCGTTCCATATGCTAATTTTCCAACTTCGTTTCCTGTTGTAACTTCAAGCACTTTCTCATCAATTAGTTGACCAATTGATATCATTGTATGAGTCTCCCTCAACTCTTCATCATTCTGAATTCCAAAAACATAAGACCGAGGTGCGAGCACATTGTTTGTAATCTGACTTCTATTTATCAGAAATCCGAGATTGCTATTTTTAAAGCCTTCACTATTCTTGAATTTAAAATATGTTCTTAGAATATAAGGTATATCATCCTTGGGTATTTCTCTCCCTCTGGAATCATGACCACACCATTTTGCTTCAGCCATAAAAATATTATAATCTTTATCATCTTCTTTTTTCTTTTTCTCGAGAACCAATAAGCACGTTTTTGTGTGTGTCCCACCTTTGCCAGAAATCTTGAACAATTCATCTGGCATTCCAATAATTGCACGAATATAACATGACCTAAGAATGTATTCTACAACATATGAATACTTTTTATTTGAAATCATACTCTCAGGAACTACGATTCCAATCGCTCCCCCTTTTTTAGCAAGATTTATACATTGCTCTATAAAAACTACTTGAGGTGCTACTGACTCATTAATGTTAAAAGTCTTTGTAACAAATCCCTCTTTCGTTTTTCTGTATTTATATGCTAGGTCAAACTTTGAAAGGGTCTCAGTTGTCCCAGTCTGAATATCTACACCGAATGGAGGATTAGTCAACACGACATCATACTGAGAATCTCTTTCTCCTAATACCGCCTCGTCCCAAACAAGGCTATCAGAACATTGAATTGTATTTGTACCCTGCCCCATACATGCAAGATGTATTTTAGCTAATCGAGTAAGATATCCATCTTTATCAACACCATACAAATTATCTTTAGAAAACTTAGTATTCTGCTTGTTCCAGTATTTCATTGTAGCTACAAGGAAGCCACCAGCACCACATGCCGGATCGATAACGCGACTTTTAGGACTTGGTGCAATCATTTTCACAAGAGCATCAGCCGCATTTTGAGGCGTAAAAAATTGTCCAGATTGACCTTTTATTACATCCCCCATAAAAATCTCGTAGGCGTCACCAATGATATCTCTTTCCAGATTGAACAAGTCAAGCTCATTTAGTTTTGCATCAATGTACTTAATGCTTACTGGATCCAACTCAATCTCATACGTTCCATCCTGATAAATATCTTCATGAAGCTCTAAAACAGTTTGAAATGTTTTCCTATATAAACTTGCAAGATCAACATCTTCAATAACCGTTGTATTCTCAGTCCTTAATTCATACTTGCAAAAAATAAGTTTAATTATTTCATCCAAAAAGAATTCATCACGAGTAGCTCCCAAGAATCTTCCCGCGAGAAAGTTTCGAATATCTATGAATGTATCTTTAGCTGAAAAAGTAGTCATGTAATTCTCCTCTTTTTTTCATTTCATGTGTCCATCATCCCACAGATAAATCTATGAGCCTGTAAGTTGGGAAAACATAGGTGCGAGCGACTTTCGTCTTCCTAAACCCGCCTACATCATCGGGCGGCTGACGGTACCCACTTTGACATGGAGTTCACTCCGAGGCAGTTATTTGTTCGTATTAAGGGTGGTTTTCTCCCGAGATTCAAATCATTCCAATTAGAATGAAAGTAATAAGGGGATGTCAACTCCCGTCTTAACTTGGGTTGGAAACGGGGTTCTGGATTCTCAGAAGATGAAACAACTTGATTCAAATATTAACAGGAGGAAATTGTGATGAATCAGATTTTGTTGGAAACTGTTATTAGGAATGCTTTTGCTCATGCTTTGGATAAAGGCATTTCTTTCTTGCCTTTTTCTGTTATTGAGAAATATGCAGACGATGTGAGAAATGCTGTTTTTACTCAGCACAAAGTCGTGTTCTATTTTGGCCGAGATGAGATGCGAAGAACCTTGGAAAACTGCTCATCTGTTTTTGTGGAAGCGGAAGAACATGGCGTGCGTGGTATTCGTTTTATTGGAAATCTTTCAGCAATGGAATTAATTGAGAAATGTAGAGGTTATCTTCCATTGGATTTGGCTATTGCTTTTTCTCGTGCAAAACTGGATATCACAAAAACAATTGTCTAACAAAAACTCTGACACTCCTCCGCGCAAATATAATACAACTAAACAAAAACACCATCTCGCATAAAAGCAAAGATGGTGTTTTTGTCTGCGATCAGTTAGCTACAAAAATCCTGTAGCCCAGCCATTTGAAATGGCTAATATACTGATTTAGCGCCGCGTTGGTGCTCATTGAACCCCAACCAGCAGATGTGACCGTCAGAAACTTGAACGCGTCCGCAGCCACGGCAATCACGGTGCCGTGGTACAAAAACGCCCTGTTTCCGTGAACGAGAACATCGCGCTGACCGTCGTCAGAGCGAATGTATGTCTCCCCGTTTGGAAGATCACGAACCTCGTGATTTCCACACCGGACGACACCAAACTTGTTCTTATGCGGCGTCGCCTCAACGAGACGTGCCGCAAACTTGCGCGTTGCCCTTGCGGGCTTGATTTTAACGTTGTACATATAATGTCCTCCTTCTCTCGCACATAGGCGGGATAAATAAAAAACTCTCTTTCTATATTATCTCAATAAATAAAAACATCTGAACAAAACCCAATCATATGGTATGATTTTAATAACGGAAGGAGGTGAGACAGCGCGGTCGTATAAAAAGAGAATGAAGTCGTTTCCCAAAATCCGAGAAGTGAAAACTAAAGTTCAGTACGAATGGTTGACCGAGCGACATATGATTCAGGCATCTGATAAGTCCTTTCCCTTTGGGACTTGGTGTAATGACAGGTTGTTCGCATTAGGTTAAGTGTAGCTTCTCAGTTTATTTAATCACTTGATGTGATTTGACTAGGTTGAGATAGGATGGTATAATCTTGACAAGTTCCTTATTTTTTTTCACGAAAGGAGGTGAAACTATGAATGAGGAAGAAACCTATGCCCTCCTCCAATCTTGGGGGAAGGTGATGGGTTTTCGCACACTCTCCCAATCCAAATATATGGTTTGGGAAAATCAGCGTGCCATCCGGATGAAGTGCTATCCGGATGGCACGTATAAGGGGCAGCCTCCTTCATGTTTGACAGTTTTTGTCACACATGAAGAACTGAGCTTCCTAATGTGCGCGAAAACAAATGGGGAAGCTTCTGCGACGATTCATGTTGCGGAAGTTCTTCCACATGGGGGGTTGATTCCATTCGAAATCTTTGAAGGCGTTGATTACGTCTTTAAAGATTTCGAATTAAGAATCAATAATCTTGATGTCCTAAAAAATGGTAGGCATTACCATATAGGACATAAGATTATCCCAGAATCAATAAAGTTTTCGAAACGCATTGGTTCTCCTTGGAGAACTCATACATTCGAGAAGGTTTATTGAATCCCCACAAGAGACTCCTTTTGGAGTCTCTTTTTTTTGCAAATAAAAGACAAAGAAACAACCGCATAATACACGAAAAAGAACCTCTACAACAAGTTTGACGAATGCCGAGGAAATAGTTAAACACAACCCGAGCGTTCCCAAACATTTGATTAAACTTCGCTTCTTGTTCTTGGGTCGGATAAATCTGATATTTATATCCACGAACATAGTCTTCCACGATTTTTCCTCCTTTCTTTGTCTTTTATAGTATGCTACAAATAGGATTTGATTTCGGGAAATTAGTCGCCTTTCCATCCTCCGCTAAAGCAGGTGGTTTTCTCGGCGACGTTCCATAGTAAAAACAAATCAAAGAAACGGAAAGGAAGAAAATAATGTTTGGACTCGAAAAGCTTTTTCAGAAAGAAAACATCTCTGTAAAAGAACTCGCAAAACTCCTCAAAACCTCCCCCGAGGCACTCCAGAAATTCAATGCTGCATATAAGGAATATACAATTTCTAACGACGAAACGACGGATAATCTCTTTGAGATGAGTGCAAAGTCTGTTTCCGAGAAAGAGCGTGCGCGGTGGGAAAGTTTCGATATTCATAAAATTGACCCTTTGGTTAATCGCATTGTTGATGAACTCGTTGAGCAGACACCTGTGTATCATTACGAGCGTGGCGGGCAGTCAAAAAACCTGCTTCCCTGTCCTTCTCGCAAAGAACTCGTAACGAAGGCTGAGATTGAAAAACTCCCTCTAAAAATGCGTCCTCAACTTACGGGGACACTCATGCAGAAAGATATAGCAGGAACACCTAGCTATATTGATCTTCTTGATCTCTACATCCGTTCAAGAAAAGAGTCTGATCCTAAAAAGCGCAAGGGCTATTACTACCGTTTTCGTCAAGGTCTCGATATTCTCGACCTCGACGGTGTTGTTTACGAAATGCTTGGTATGAATCCGAATGCTATTGGAAACTGGTTGCCAAAGATTGCTCCCGCCGTGGATAAATTTGGCTTCTTTAAGATTCCAACAACTACAATCATCAAAGTTCCTATGAGTGTCTTGCAGCTCACGCGCCTTGACTATCAGTCGCTTACACCTGTGACAAAAAAGATTGTCTGTGAGTTCTGCTCAAAGGTGTTCAATCTTGATGTGGAGAAAGAGTATTTCATCAAGACTGGAACATTCTCCTCAAAGTTTGACTTCCGTAATGCAAAAGTTGCTGGCGCGGACGAAGTTCGCACGCTTGGTGAGTACCTTCTTTTTGTTCACTTTCAAGCGAACTCAATGGCACACTATGACCTTTCTAACCGTAAACAGCCAGTCATCTTCGGTGTAAGCACAACAAATGAGTGGTGTGTGCGCGAGTTCATTGAGGATAAGGATAACTCCACGGAAATCTACAATGGCATGAAGCTTCACACCGAGTACCGTGTGTTCGTAGATTTTGACACAAAGACAGTTCTTGGTGTTCATAACTATTGGGATCCTGAGAAGATTAAGCCACATCTTGATGGTCTCGCTGCAAAAGGTGACGTAAAAGCGGTACATGATCGTATCACGTTTGAGGTCGCGGAAGAAGCTCTCTGTGCGCGTTATGAGGTGAACAAGGATAAGGTATGCTCTGCGGTACAGGAGTTTCTTGGGAGTGTAAAAGGACTATCTGGACAGTGGTCTATTGATGTAATGCAAAATGGTGACGATTTCTGGCTTATTGATGCTGCTATTGCGGAGAATTCTGCGTATTATGCTCAAGCTGTGCCAAAGGAATTGCGAAACCCTAGCGAGGAGAATTGGATTCCAACGCTGGAGAATGTCGTTAAGGATTGAACGGAAGAAGGCTGTCGTTTGGCAGTCTTTTATTTTTCTCGGAAATCGGTGATGGTGGAGTGGTCGGGTGTTGCTAATAGATACACAAAATAGAGAATAACATTATTTTTAGAAACGAAGTTCTTGATTTGAACTTCGTTTTATGTTATAATGAACCAAAGGAAAGGAGGTTTTACAGAAATGGTTCAAAAGAGTGATTTGACAAAGCCGTTTTATCGTTCGGGCGAGGTTGCCAAAATGATCGGGCGCACCACCCGTGTCGTGCAGAACTATTGCATTCGCGGAGAACTTGTCGCGCAGATTCAGCCAAACGGAAAACGTCTGATTGCGCGGGAAAACGTGATCGATTTCCTCTCGCGTCTCGGGCTTCTCGTTGAAGATGAGCCAAGGGTGGATGTGCTCTATGCGCGGGTTTCCACCTCAAAACAGAAGGCTCGCGGCGATTTGCAACGCCAGATCGACTATATTTCTCAAGCGATTGTGACCAAAACGCCGAAGCAGTTGCAGATTTTCTCTGAGGTCGGAGGAGGACTCAATGATCACCGCAGAGAACTCGGGAAAGTCTTGAAACTTGTCGGGGAGCGCAAGGTTGACCGTGTTTTCATTCTCTACAAAGATCGTCTCACCCGCTTCGGATTCGGCTATTTGGAACAGTTCTGTGCTGCGTTCGGAACAAAAATCGAGGTGATTTCTGAAGAAATTTCAGACAAAACCGCCGAGGAGGAAATTGCCGAAGATCTCGTGAGTATCATCCATTCGTTCAGCGGGAAACTTTACGGATTGCGCGGGAAGGTGCGCTCGAAAATCAACAAAGTTCTCGATGAAAAGGAGGTTTCCGATGGCTAAACCAAAGGAAACGGCGACGGAGATGATCCTCGTCGAGCAAGTCCACATCAAGCCGTCGAACCCGTTCTTTGCCGAGTGCGACCACATCTGTTTTCTATCGAAAAACCTTTACAACGCGACACTTTACGCTGTGAACCAGTATTACGAGGAAACGGGACACCACCTGAGTTACAAAGAGGTTAATCGTCGGTTTACGCATGAGAACCAGCTCGACTACCGCGCTCTCCCCGCGAAGGTGTCGAAGCACACACAGATGCTTGTAGAGCAAGCGTTTTCCTCTTTTTTCGCGCTTTTGAAGAAGAAAAAGAAGGGGGAGCACGATGGAAAAATCCACCGCCCGCACTACTTGAAGAAGGTGAAAGGGCGGCAGGTGACGCATTACGAAAAGGGCGCGATCTCGTTCAAAGAAGAAGGTTTTATCAAGCTTTCAGGAACGAACTTACGCATCCAAACAAGGCATACGCGGGAGGAAATTCAGTTCGCCCGCATTGTCCCGTTCGGCACACACTACGTCATCGAGATTGGGTACAAGGTGAAACTCCCAGAACTCAGCCCATCTCAAAGCGTCCTCGCCATCGACATGGGTGTGAACAATCTTGCCGCTTGCACGACCTCGGAGGGGGAGAAATTCCTGATTTCAGGACGCCCCCTCAAGTCGGTGAACCAATACTGGAATAAGCTCGCCGCAAAAGATCGCGCCCACCTAGAGAAAAACCACGGGCGTAAGTCGAGCAAACTGATGCGGAATCGTCACCGTAAACGGAACGCCCGCGTCAAGGATTACATTCACAAGGCGACCCGAGCGATAGTACGCCACGCCGTTTTCGCTGGAATCGGAACGATAGTTCTGGGTTATAATGAAGGCTGGAAACAGGGTACACACTTAGGTCGAAAAAACAATCAAAACTTTGTTCAAATCCCTTTTGGCATATTCCGCGACACACTCGCGTACAAGTGCGCTCTCGCGGGCATCCGCTTCGTAACGATAAACGAGAGTTATACGTCCAAGAACAGTTTTGTGGACGGAGAACGCGCGGTAAAGCGTGAAGTTTATGCGGGGCGGCGCGTCAAAAGAGGATTGTTCAAGACGAAAAACGGGCGCAAGGTGAACGCAGACATCAACGCCTCGTTCAATATCATGCGCCGTTTTATGGAGAAAAATGAAACTTGGAACACCTGTTTGCAGGCGAACCTTGTAGAGGCGTGCAGTACGCCTTGTGTCCACCGCATGTCCTTTTAACGCGGAATGGCTAACCAAACCGACTTCGCGAGGATCAACGTTCTCGTTATTCTCGTCTAGTCGGGACTGTTTACAAGCAAGAAAGGCAACGCAATCACAAATAGAAAACCTTGACCTCAACATCCAAATTCTCTAGGATAGTCTCGATCATTGCTCTCACTTTTGACCACTCTAACCTGTCCAACCCACAGCCAATGCGCGGCATAAGAACGCGCGTGATATATGGGCGGCGCATGAGATACTGTCGAAGACTACGAAGCGACGTTTCCATCGAATCGTAGGAGGGCTTGTCCCAGTAGTTCTTTTTCGTCACCAAATTAACAATGATGTGCCCTTTGGTAACGACAGAGAACAAACCTGATAATTTTGCCCGTGGAAACTTGCGAATCATTTCTTGTTTCCGTTCAACAAAGATTGGAAACCTTTCTCGAAAGGTTTTCGCAATCCCTGCGCCAAGAGCGAAATCAGAAGAGATGCAATGGACGTAAACATCCTCTCCTTTGGTATATGGTTCGGCGAACAAATCGCCATTAACTTCGACAAGATTCAAAAAAACCATCTCCTTTTCATACAAACAACAAACAACCCTATAAAAAATTATAAAGAATTTTCCACGCAAAACAAAAGTTCAGCGCATCCTCCGTGATGGAGATCACAGGGACTTCTGTGTGGTACAAGCGTTTTCTGGATAATCATTGACCCCACCTAGACAATCTAGGTGGGGTTTAGATTTACTTCTGCGTGTTGAGTGCCGACGTTTCAGGAAGAGAAAGCATTTCTGCGCTATCAATGCCGAGCGATTTTGCACGCTGTCTGATGAACGATTCAGCCTCCGTTTTCGCCTCATGCACAATATCATCCATTGCCTCACGGAAAGAATCGCGCATATAAGGGAGGTTCGAGCGCACTGCCTGACGAATCATCGAAATTTCCTTCAAAATTGTTTCGCGATCGGCCTTCGTGAGATTCTTCTTCTCTGAAAGAAGATTTTCTGTTGATTCAGAGAGTTTCGCAATCCTTGCTTCCAAAGCAACAAACTGCTCGTCGAGCTCGCTCTCAAACTGTTCGCGCCGATTGATTGCGGGCGGGGCTTCCATTCTCTTGCCGCACACCTCACGAATTGTCACGGGAATTGGGCTTGAATTGAGATGTGTGATAGCCTCTGCAAACTGCGTTTCAGTCATGCGAATTTCAAGAATTTTCTTCGTGGGGTGAAACCAATCTGAGTGGAGCCCGCGCTGAAGCTCGCCCTCATGTACCTCAAGAGATACGCCACAATCGTGTTCAATCGAAGAACCAAAGTAGGTGCGATCGCCCCCACGGAAGCGAGAGATCTGAAGAAGTCCATACGATTCATGAGTGAAAGTTTCTTTTTCCATTTCATTTCCTCCTTGTGCCGCACTATGTGCGGGCTTGTTGTTCATTTTGATGTGTTTATTATATAACATTCAGGCGATGTATGGGGGGATTTTTGTGAAACGGACAAAAAAACCACCAGAGAAGGTGGTTTTATTTTTTTATTCAGAGGGGCGGAACTTTCCTTCAATCACGATCTGCTCGAAAATCTCAAACACAGCCTTGCTCACCTCATAGGACATATCGGGACCGAGGCGATTCGTAATGAGAGGAGAAAGTGTATCGTCGTAGATATGGACAATTCTCTCGCAATTTTCGAGAAAACCTTCTTTTGTATAGCCGCCACGAAGATAGAGCCTTATGTGGACAAAAACAGTAAACTTGAAATCATCCAACACACGAACCGCCAAGGCAACCGCTTCGTCTGGCACTCCAACCTCAACGGTTATCGTTCGAATGAGGCGAGATGTATCGTTCATGAGTGCCTCGAAAGTGCGGAATTTTGTTTCTAGCTCGTTTGAAAACTCCATAAGGACCCTTTCTTTTAGTCGATTGAACTACATCGGGTCCAACGACCCAACAATGATTTCGTTCATCAGGCGGCAGAACCGATATGTTTCTTCCTCACCGACATATTCTGGCAACTTTTCAACACACTCACGAGCAGAGATTTGGTCAAACGATGGATTCGTCGCATATGGACCATCCCACCAATCCAAATCCCCCAAAAACTCAAGCACACGGAGGAACTGCCCTTGCGTGGTGCGTGGGACACGAAACGCGAAGGCTGCATAGTTTCCAAAACGACGTTTCACTTCATTGAGGAAAGCACAGAGTGAGGTTTTCTCAAACTCATCCCACTCAACACAAAACTCACGCTCAAACTCAGGTGTATCTGACAGGTCGGGGAGAGGGGTAGAGTGAATGGTTTCAAGGAAGCCGTCTATAAGAACGGAAAGTTCCTCATACTTTTTATCAAGATTCTCATTTCTCATCCATATTTCTCCTTTGTAGTCATTTGCGGAATTTTAAGCAAGCTGATAACGATTTCGTTTACAAGTTGAAACAACTTCCCAGTATCTTCCTTACCAACATATTTTGATAATTTACTCATGCATCCGCCAAACGATATTGGGTCAAAATGAGGATTGTCTGGGGTAGGACCTTCCCAAAACCCAAAGTCTACGATGAGGTCGTACACAACACCAAACCTCCCTAAAGGTGTAGCAGTCTTCCTATGTGACCAGATGATGAGGTTTTCAAATTCTTTTTTTAGTTCATTAAGCATTGAGTGGATAGATTCTTTTTCAAACTTCTCCCACTCAAGAGCTCTTTCCCTTCGTTCCTTTGGAATATCCGACATATCAGATGGCGGAGCAAAGGCAATTTTTCTATGAAGCTTATCTATCAAGCGGGATAGTTTGTAATATTTGTTGTTGAGGGTTGGGGGGTAGTTTAACATGCTGAATCCTCCTTTTCTTTCTTAAATTATAGTCTTTTTTGATAAGCCAAAAGAGAAAATCAGGGTGGGCGATAGTTTTTCTTTCTACCGACATATCCTGATTTTCCTTTAGTGATGATTCCTCAAAAAGGGTGGTGGTTAATTAAAACACCACCCTTTTTTCTAAAGCCTACACACAAACTTCCTGCACACCACACGCCCCATCGAGGGAATCGTATCCATAACCACAAACTCATATTGAATCTTGTGCAACAGCTTTCCAGCAATCCGCCGAATCACCTCGACACGCTCATCTCCGTCTTTGATGATGATTGTCGCCGTGTCTGGAGAAATAACATCCGCAACGACATCCTTCAGTGAGCCGAGAGCCACAAGCCATTCGGGTTGTGCGGAGAGGAAGGAATTGTTTGTGTCGAGGGTGTTGTGCTTGCTCATTTTATGTGTCCTTTCTTTGTTAGGGCTATTGGTTAGTCAACAGTCGCAGAGCCGTAGAAGTCTTCCATCGTCATGCCGCACTGTTTCCATTCCAGATATTTTGCATGGATGACGGGATCAACAAACCGAATTGAATGTCCAGTACAGTAACGATAAGACCTCTCTGTCGGATAAGCGTTCTTGAAGCACTCATCGAGAGTCTCACCAGAAACTTTCCACGTCTTGTAAATTTTGTCTTGGTAGCCTGTCTCGAAGGTATTGATAATTGTGTTGACCTCAATGGTCATCTTTTTGTTTTTTGTTGTACTCATTTTATCCTCCGATGTTTCTAAACTTATCTACCAACGACTATTTTGTGTCTTTCGATGTATTTATTTTATAACAAATCAGTGTTTGCGTTGGAGGTTTTCGATCTATAAGAAAGGTTTGTTTGAGCGGGGAGTTGCGAGATGTGCCAAAGGAAAGGTGTTGTTTCAGATTAGGTGGATGGCGGGTAAAACACATTCCTTTTCTCCTTTTCTTTGGACTATAAAAAAGAGACCTCGCAATTAAACGAGATCTCTGGTAAATGGAGAAATGGTTACGCCGAAGCAAACACATTCTCCTGTGCGGCGCGTTTTGCCACCAACATGTAAACACTAGCACTTCTTCGTTTCAATCCGCGTCAACGGCATTTAATAGAGACGAGCCACCTCACGGCATCGACCGCCTAGGCGTCGTTGTCGCTCTCTACCTAGCCCGTTGAGGTGACAGCCAAACTATCCGCTAAGATGTTTGACGTGTTGTTAGTATAACATGGTTTAAAGAATATTTTCTTAAAAATAAAAAAACAATACGCAATTAGTAAGCGTGTTGTCTTTGTTTATTTCTCCAACTCAACCGAACTCCACAATCATCTCAACAGGAATAATTTTGCGTTCTCCTTCGCCACCATCCCACACACGCCACCAAGCTCTACCATCACCGCAAATCTCATTGAGATAGTCCCACGGATATACCATCTTTTTCTGCGCAACAACATCGTCGATAATGGATTTGTCCTCATCTTCAATCTCATTAACAACGTATTCCATAACAATCGGCATCGCTCCATACCCACTGAAATGGAAAAATACATTCGGAACAACAGGACCAAATCGCCACGCCTCTATCTCATCCACGAAGATTGGTTCGTCGTTAATTACGATAGACTCTTTTTGAATGAGATAGAGGAGTTTTTGTAGTTGTAGATTACTGATAGGAGACTTCTCTCGCGTACATTTAGAGACAATATATTTCGCGACGGTCATTGCAAGATACATGGTTTTGCCTTACTAACATGGAACGCGCCCTCGACATCATCTTCATATTTATAATAATCATCACCGTGCAAATATCCAACACAACCATTCGCCCACTCAGGCAGGTCTAGGAAGACAGAGAAGGAACGAACAGGTATACCACCACACTGAAGTTTAACCATCATTCCATCCAAGACTTGATCACAGTCAAGTCGTCCCGTGATGCCACCATCCAGTCCCCAAGTCAATCTCCAAAGGACATAATTCATAACATCTTCGGAACAGAGAAGATTTCTGATTCCATCAACTAGAACTTTATCGTTATGAAATGCTCCTGACAAGACAACTTCCATTGAAGAATTGTCAAGCGCCAAACGAACCCACTTGAGTTCTTTGTTGTCAAGAATAGCATCAATGGTTCTGCGATAACGTGCAAGGTGTTCTGGATTTTTAGGATCAAACATCATTTTTCTCCTCCTCTTTCGGAACGTGTTTGGCAAAGAAGTGCTCTGCCATCTGCGCCATTTTCTTATCAAGATCGGCGTAGTAGCTCTTCATTTCCTCAGCGATACGGTCAAACTCCGTAGCCTCCGCAAAAGGTATTTCCTTTCCCCAATGCTCGGATTCTTCTGCCCACTGCGAAATCTGTTCATAAACAAATTCATAGCCATCCCCAATCGTGCCGTAGTTTTGGAGATTGACGTAGGAGATTGTTCCACCCTCTGTAACGTAAAGGTAGTCATGATGGTTTGTTCCGACAATGTGTGTTTCGCCTGTGTCGGTGTTACGGACTTTGATTAGAGGGAAACTGGCAAGAAACTGTCTTCCGAATGTAAGTGAATTAGACATGGCGAGGTATTTTCCTTTCGAGTGTTTTGTGTATTTTTGTTTTTATTATATATCTTTAGGACGATCAATTCAGGTGTTTTTGGAATATAGATATTTTATAAACCAAAGAAAAAGGTTGAGCCGAAACATATCTGCTCCGACGCAACCTTTCGCTTAATCGCTAATTTCCCTTTGGTCTAGTAACCAATCTTCGATTCTAGGAGCTCAACCTTTTTAACCACATCCATCCAGATATAGTCGATGTTCGCGGGAATGTAACGTGGTTCACCCGGAGGTTCAAGAAAATCGAGTATATCAACAAGACTATCTCGTATATAATTTATCTCGTTAATGACAGATCCAATCTCATCGTCGCTTTTTACAGAAAACAGCCGCGACGTGTTATCAAAGAAATCATTCTCGGAAATCTTTCCGCGACGGATAGCGATAGCCGCTTTTTCAACAAACCTATCACGCATAATCTCTGCGAACCGATAGAATAGCTCGTCAGGGTTGTTCTCGCAGCCATCCACCCACAGTTTCCCAACAACAGAAAGCGGAACATAATATTCCATCCCAAGCGACGTAAATTCATGATTAAACTTGAGAGAGAACGTATCGGTTTTTACATCATGAGAAACATTTACACTTCGAATTCGTTGGTAGCCACCGACATATGTGATAGAGCCAAGTTTCACCTCATCACCAATCACATCGTCACGACCGATTGTATCGCTTGGTTCGTGGAACTTGCAATATTTCACAATATCTCCGAAACACGCTCTCAGAGAACTATCAGGCAGAACTGTCTGGCGCGAAAGAGAGATTCGAACTTTTTCTTCAACAGGGATTTCTACTCGTGGCATTTTCAACAACCTTTCAACAATTAACTTAGACTATAGACACAAATGAGAACGACCTAGCAACAACGTTATCATACCACGACAAAACACCTTTATCCGTCATTTCTTGAACAAAAACAAAATTCGGCGCAGAGTTTTCGGCGTTTAAGTCAATCCGAGCATGACGTTTCTGCCTTCCATCTTTATCCCAGATAATGACACTCGCCCACAATTCATTCTCATAGAACTGAACCTTGATGCGCCCGCCATCCAAGAGCCGACCTTCAGCGACCCATCCACTCAGTTTCGCTTCGTCGGAAGATAAATCCTCAGCAATGCTTTCAAGGAGGATTGTTGCGAGTTGCGGGTACTCACTACACAGGTCAACATAGCGCTCTTTCCAACCATAGAGACAGGTGTGGAGGGAGAGGAGAGGGCGCGTGACAAGATTGTCAATTATGCGATTGTAACGTTCTTTGTGTAAAACACACATCAGAACCACCCTTTCTCCACAACCATCAAGCCTCCCAACCAACCGTTCGATTCGAGGCAAACGCCCACGCCACGTCGCGGTAAACGCACTGTTTGTTCGTTTTGAGATCGTGGCAAAACACAGGATAATCCTTAACCGAGCCGTGGCACTGAAGAACCTCAACACAGCAACAACGAACCTTGCGCCCCTCCTCGTCGAAGAAAACAACATTGATGACTTCTTCCAACGGAAAGCACGCCATCTCCACCCAACCGATTATATTCGGAATGAGAGCACGAAGCGTCCATCCGTTATACATAGTTGCCTTTGGGGTGGAAAGGAACTCTTTGATGACGGTGGTATCAAGAACGTGTTCCTCACGCTCGCCAAAGATTCGTGCTATAACCTTCTCTGGCGAAAGGGAAATAAAGTGGTCAAGCACCTTGTTATACATCGTCATGTCATAGGCGGTACGGGGCTCTCTCGCAGGTGTGTCATAGGTAGTGTCCGGAATGTAACCGTTATTCATCGTTTTTTTCCTCTCTGTGTGGATGGTGGGGTTTGCGTTCAACGCTTTGATGTATTTATTATATAACAAAACGTGGTTGTATGTGGGTATTTTGTGTGGATGGCGGGAGTTATTGAACGCAAAATTCTCTTTATCAGCAAAACGCCACACATGCCTTTCCTTTGGTCTATAAAAGAAAAGGCTCGAACGACAAAAACCGCCATTCGAGCCAAAATACAACAAACTTAACAAATATTACTCAATCACATCCTTGACACTCCCCCCACTAAAGTAGGGGGATTCTCAGTTCACTGACCATTGCGTTTCGGCGGAGTGCCTCATATCCGTCTTACACAATCTCCCTGAGCGTGAATTTCCGTATGCCCTACGGTATTTGTTCTATTTTTTAAGATGCCGCGAGAAGTTCCTTCGCTTTGCGTAGGATGTTGATCGCGGCATTTTTATCCCTATCGTGATGTACTCCACAGTGCGGGCAATCCCATTCCCTAACGTCAAGGTTCTTCACTTCTGGATTCTTTTCTCCACAACGAGAACAAGTTTGACTTGAAGCGTAGAACCTCTCGACTTGAACGAGATCGCATCCATAGAGAACGGATTTGTATTTGAGTAAACGAAAAAACGCAGACCAACTCACATCCGCAATATGTTTCGCCAATTTATGATTTCTGAGCATCCCTGCAACGTTCAAATCCTCGATCCCGATGACTTGGTTATCGCTCACCAGTTTCGTTGATTCCTTGTGCAGGAAGTCTCTGCGGACGTTCGCTATCTTTTCATGCACGACGGCAACGGCGACGCGCGCTTTCTGTTTGCGGCGTGAACCGTCTTTCCTGCGCGCGTGCCTGCGTTGTGATCTTCCTAATTTTCGTCGGAACTTCGTAAAGGCTCGTGGATTCTCTACTACATTCCCATTGGAATCAACGTAGAAGAATTTGATTCCGACATCCACGCCGACCTCGCCTCCGTTGTTTCGTTTCAGAACGTTGTTCCAGTCCTCGCGAACACAGAGCGAAACGAAGTATTTCCCAGTCGGGGTTTTAGAAATCGTTGCGTTAAGAATCTCTCCGTCGGGAATACGAGAAAGTTTAATCTTCACCCAACCAACCTTGGGAAGATGGAGTTTGTTTCCTTCGAGGCGGATTCCATTGTTCTGGTTTCTCGTTCGATATGACTTTTTTGCATTGTGTTTGGATTTAAACCTCGGATAGTTCGCTTTCCCAGTAAAAAACAACTGGAATCCGTTGTCCAAATCTTTGAGCGATTCTTGGAGGGACATACTATCCGATAGGTTTAACCATACAAACTCAGGTTGTCGCTTGAGTTCGGTTAACAATCTTGAAGTTTCGGAATACCCGACGCTTCGCCGTTCTTCCTTCCATGCCCTTTGACGAACGCCGAGAAAGTAATTGAATACGACACGAGCGTTCCCAAACATTTGGTTGAACCTTGCTTCTTGTTCTTGAGTCGGGCAGATCCGATATTTATATCCACGAACATAGTCTTCCACAGCCTTTCCTCCTTTCTCCGTTTTTTACAGCATACTATAAGCAAGATTTGATTTCAGGAAATTCGTCGCCTTTCATCCCCCCCGCTGAAGCAGGGGGTTTTCTCGGCGACGTTCTATAATTTCCTCGAAGGTGTCGTCATCAACCGTGACATAGGTAACTTCGAGTTTAATTGCAAATTTCTGCTTTTCCATTTCTGTTTTCTCCTTTAAAAAGGAGCGAATTTTAGTGCTCAATTCGCTCCCCAACAGCACTTACTCAGCTTCCTGTTTTGCCGCCTCAACCATATCTTCAACGGTCGGGCAACTCTTTACAGCATCAGGATTGCGCCGAAGCATCTCATTACGTGCATCAGCGTCGCACCACATCTCAACGACATCACGGGTAATTTCCATTTTGTTCTTCATCCTTTCTTTTCTGCGTTCTTCAAAAGAGCGTAAATCTTATCCAAGTCTTCTGTGCGACAAGCATCAATGTACGCCTCCTCCCATTCAGTTGGTTGCTTGTCATCCCATCTCTTGTAGCAGTTCCAACAGATGCCAGCACCTGCGCTAATTGCTCCTGCAAGCACAGTATGCTTGACGCTTGCGACGATATTCCCCATTTGATAGTGTACGTCTGCTGCCGCGCGATGCTTCCTTGTCATCTCATCAAAGTCTGATTGAGCCTTCTCGTAGTCGTCTCTAATCATTTTTGTTTTCACTCCTTTCTGTGCTCTTATCGTACCACGATTAGAAAATAGCGTCAGAAAAACCGCGCTCTATTTCTCTAAAAAAACAGCGCGTTTTCTTTTGTATGGATGACAACATCAACAGTTTTCCAATGCACTCCAATTGTGCAAACCAAACAGGCTTGTTTGCGTCATGCCATTTTCGCTTCCCGTTGAAGTTTAATTTTCCAGCACAATCCGATCCTTTGCTTTATACTAAAAATGTAAATTGTTCAATCTTCTGTTCTTGAAAGGAGGATTGACCATGCCAAATTAACTGTATTTTTAAGAAAGGTGGAAAGAATAAATGATTGACACTATTAACAAAACTATCCGCACCCTTGGAGTAACCATTGTTGCTCTATGTGCGCTCACTTCTATCACTTTTGCTGGGAAGGATTTTGACTTCACTGCACAGCAGGAATATACATTTGGCAACATTGTGTGGGAGAAGAGCGCGATGCCTTATTATACAGATAATGGAATCAACCATATCGTTGACAACATCGTTAAGGACAACCCTAACGTGCTCCGTATGCGCAGTGGAAAGAACGACACACAGAGAGGGCTCCAATACCCCTACATCATTAGCGATGACGAATCCAATGCACACAATTTGCCAGGAGGAATTCTTACGCTCAATGAAGGACTTGTGAATGAGTGTCTTTATAACAGTAAAACATCAGAGGTTCATGGAACAGGCGATAAGGCGTTCATCTATGGCCGCTCTATGATGGCAAACGTCATTGCGCACGAGATGACACATTGGGTCAATAAGGATTGGTTCAGACTGCTTGGATTCGTCGAAGATGGCGCAAACGATGGCGAGGTTGTGCATCGTGCGTTTCAGGATTATATCAATCGCGGCGACTGGAAGCTCCTGATGGACAACCTCACTGCGTTCTCGACTAAACCCGAGGTTAAGACAGTGCTCCAACAGAACTCTAAGAAGGTTGAAATGCAGGCTGATGCAGGTGCGTTTCGACTGCTTGAACACAGCACAATCTATTCACCAGGTTCTCTCGCAGTCTACATGGAAGCGCACAACACCGAGTACAACAACGATGCTCATAATGAGCACAAAATCAATCAGCATCCTGAGCCGATTGTTCGATATAATGCCGTACTTGCGCGCATCAATGAAGCATCCAATGGGCGCGTAAAGTATGAAAACCACATGCTTTATTTGGATGGCAAGAAGCTCCTTGGAACTGGCGTTATGCCAGCTACGATTGGCGGCGACTCCACAGCTCGCACGCTCTTTCTCGCAGGTCAGCTTGCAAAAGCTGTGAAGTACCAGATGGGAACGCGCAATGGAGGAGCGCTCTATTTCACCAAAGGAGCGCTTGATTCTGACGGCAGGATTGCATTTATGGGCAAAAACAACGCCACAGGGCAGACTGTTATGTTCGATTTGTTCAATGTAACACCAGAAGCCGCTGATGCGCTAATGAGCGGCAAGAAGCCTATTGGCGCTGAAGAGCAGGCATTGGTTGAGATTCACGACTTTTTGAAAAAGCAGTGAGTTAATTTGGCTAAGAAAATGCTATAAAGAGTAAGAATATAGCAAAGTTAAGACTGTCTTTGGAGTGACTATTGCAATAACATTCTTGTTTGTTATTGCATTTTCCTTTGCAATATATGTTGAAGTGACTGTTGGAAGCTCTTTAGCGTCGTTTGCTGGATTTTCAGTTAGCTTGATAAAAATCTGAGACAAGATTTTTGTTTTGGGTTATACTAAACGTAGTAAAAGAATTGCACTTGTAGGCACACCTAAACCACAAGAGAGGTTAAAGTGGAGATTGGTGTGCCGAGAAAATCCTAACGGGACGAGTAATTTCTTAGTTAGGTTGGCAGGCAAGGATGTCTGCTTCGCGGTTCACCGAAATCGCGCGGATTGAAACTATATTTTGGACGAAGCTCACCGAATCATGGACGGTGTTATCGCACCCAATATGGGTGCGCGGATTGAAACATCCGTTGTCGCATATATACAGGTATCGTGACATCAGACGACGAAAAACAGGTAGATTGCAATTCTCTACCTGTTTTTTGTTGCTTTTGTTAAGCCGAATGATTGTATTCTTTTTCCATTTCTTCTTTTAGTTTTTGTTCAATCTCATTATCTTCATAGTTCACAAACTTGTCAAGTTCTTCTTTGCACGCTTTTAAGTAATCATCATCGTTCATGCGCTGCCTGATGTAGACGGGGATGGTTACATCTTCCATATCCAAAATCAGCTCTTCATTATCAGGCGGGTTGTTGTCGCAACGCGCCACTTGAACGAGGCATGGTTCAGACATTTGGTGCATCACAGTGTTGTTTAAGCGCACAATCGCTTGCCCAATTGGCATCTTTGCGAGCCAAATTGGAACATCGCGGTTGTCAAGACGCGCATTGCGGCAAAGCATTTGCGTCATGAGCGCTATGTCTTTGTCATTACCTAGTCGGTGAATGATTAGGATTGCACAGTTTGTGATCATCGCTGGCGGTAAGTGGGTTGGCGTCTGCACAATAATCATACAGTAAACGCCGTATTCGCGCGCTTCGTTGAGCAGAATGTCGAAGATTGTTTCTCCAACATCAAGCGGTGAACTGTTGCCACTTTCAGGATTATCAATTATGCGATGAGCTTCTTCCAAAATGTAAAAGCGTTTTTCAACGACCTTATCGCGATTCTTCTTGAGTCGCGAGTACATGAAGAGACCATGTGAAATCAGCTCAATAACAGCCTTTTTCGTAGAACTGTCAAGGTCGCCGCCTTCAAGCACAACAATGCGTTTGCCATCAATCAAGTCTTCAATATGGATGCACTTATCGTAATCACTCACGCAGTACATTGCCGCAAGCTCGCCTGCGTAGTAGCCTTCAAGTTTTGCGAGAATCGAGTCGTAAGCATCCTGCATCCCCATGCCAGATTTAGCGAATTTATCGAAGATGTGGCGTTTGAGCTTGTCATCAGTAATCGACGCGACTTTAATGCTGAGTGACGGCACTTTAGCGAGCGAATCACCCTTGCCATCAGCAGATTTCATGCACTGAATAATTTGATAGACCTCTTTGAGCGTCACTTGTGCAATTCTCTGATGGAAATCATCAAGTTCCGCTTGTGTGGTTGGTTGCATTTCAACTGGTTCACCGTCAGCATCAAGCACGAGAACGCCGTGAATCAGCATGGAAATACGTGCCGCCGCTTTGAGGACGGAAAACATCTTTGTACCGAATCCATAACCTAAGCAGAGCGATTCAACAACTTTATCAAGCCACTGAACTGCCCCAACATATTTTGGTGGGATGAAGAGGTTCATGCGGATTGGTCGTACTGATGTGTAATCCATTCCATAGAACTCAAAGTCGTCGATTCCGTTCGGAGCGAATCGTTTGAGAACGCGCCAAGAGTTCTTCCAGTCAAGAGCGAAAATCTTCATGTCGCTGTAATTACGGATAACTTCGCGTGCAACACGAACAGCAGAAGTGGTCTTCCCTGAACCTGATGCGCCGCAAATGAGCGTGTGCATGAACTCGTCTTTGGAGAAATAGTAATTGTAGCTTGGCATCCCGTCTTCATAGTTAATCTGTTTTCCGAAGTAGATTTCGCCATTCTTGTTCGCGAAAACGCTAAATGCAGGAATGTTGGTTGCAACCGTGCTGACACCGCCTGTTTCAACGCGCGGTAAGTGCGTCATAGAGGCAAGTTCCGATGTGAGCATGATGGTGCTCCAAAGGTAATTGTCAGCGATTCCTGGCGTATTGTCTTTCATCGTGCAAGGTTCAAAGACGGAGGTGTGTTTCATTAAGTGGTTTTGCGTAAACGTATCAGGTGTGACGCACTGAATGGTTGCAATTTCGTTGTCGCCGCCCCATGATGTAACAGCGGTGAGTGCAATTCCTTGCGCTGCTTTTGGCGTGTAACTAACGATGTAGGCATCGACATGGAACGCGCCCATACGAGCGGCAAGATTCCAACGCACATTGCTTTGGTCAAGCAGTTTAATGATGTTGCCTTTTTGCTCGTCAAAGATTTGATAGGAGCGGCTAACACCAACCGTCGGACCAAAGGAGAAGTTGAGTCCTTGTCCTGTTGCCATTGCGTTCGATTGTGCAGTGGAGAGACCTTGTGCGTTGCTAAGAGAATTGCTCTTGCTTGCCGTTGTGCCTGTGCCACGACTATCGGATGTGCTTGTTCCAGCGCTGACACCTTGCCCGTCAGAGAGCGAACGAGAGAGACCTTCGTTGGTCGTGCGTCCTGTTCCTGCGCTGACGCCTTGCGCCAATGTTTCGGTTTTGCCAAGGGAGTTACCGACGCTTTGCGAGCGAGTGAGTCCGTTAGAGAGACTGTGTGACGTTGAATCGGAAACACCATGCGAAATGGATTGCGAAAGACCGTCAGACACGCTTCTTCCAACACTATGAGACAAACTTTGTCCGCGAGAAATTCCCTCACTCCATCCTTCTGTCTGCCCTCTTGCGACGCTAAATGCGTTCGAAAGAGATTGGCTGTTGGATAGACTGTTTGAAAGACTTTGTGAATCAGAGAGACTGTGCGTGAATCCACGAGACAGCGAATCGCTAATAGACTGCGAACGACTATTGGATAGACTGTTCGAGAGACTGTTGGATAGACTGTTCGAATCAGACAGCGAATGACTGCGCGACATTGAATCTGACATAGAGTGCGAAAGCGAATCGCTCAGTGACTGCGATCTGCTCATGCTGTGACTGTTGGATAGACTGTCACTGATACTTCTGCTATCAGAGATTGAATTACTGTTGCTAAAGCTATCAGAAATAGAACGACTTGTTGAGTTTCCAATCGAATGCGTGTTACTGTTGGAGAATCCATTCGACCATGAATTGCCATCAGAAATAGAGTGTGTTGTTCCGTCCGAAATGGAGCGTCCCATGCTGTTGGAGAATCCACGCGTGAACGAATTAGAATCCGTCATGCCACGAGCCATGCTGGAAGTCATGCCATGCCCGTGGGTTTCTCCATGTGCGTCTGATGCGGTGATGCCCTCAGAACGCGAAAGACTATTTGTAAGACCATGTGCGCTTGATTGAGTAAATCCTTGTCCTTCAGAAGTTGATGCATTCCCGCCGCCTGAAACAGGACCAAGACTCGCGTTGCCACTGTAACCTGTTGTTCCTGATAGATTATGAGATCTTCCATCCGTACTTGTGTCTGACCTTCCTCTACTAATCGTTCCCGTCATAGAGTGTCCATCAGTATGTGTATCAGAAGTGCCCCAGTTTTCCGATGTCCCGTTTGTATTTGTTCCAGTCGTGCCAATCGTGTGACCGATGTTATTGCTGAATCCTGCTGTACGACTGTTTCCAGTGGTATGTGATGTGCCATCAGAAATCGTATGAGAGCCGCCATAGTTGCTTGACCAACCTTGGGATGTGCCATCCGTGATGGTTTGCCCCATTGTGTTGCCAATCGTGTGCCCTTGTGTAATTCCTTGGGTTACGCCGTGGGTGTTTCCAATGGTATGTCCTTGTGTAATACCATAAGTGTCGCCAAAGGTGTTCCCAACGGTATGCCCCATTGTTTCACCGATGGTGCGCCCATGTGTGAGACCATAGGTATTGCCCATAGTGTGCCCTTGTGTAACTCCTTGAGTAATGCCACTGGTGATGCCATGCGTATTGCCAATGGTGTGCCCTTGTGTCAAGGATGTGCCATCGGTCATGCCGAGTGTGTGACCACGAGTAATGCCTTGGGTTTGACTAAGCGTTTCACCCATCGTATGACCAACGGTTGTCGAAGTGCCAAGAGAGTGGCTTTGACTACGGCTAATGGATTGTGTTTCGCCATATGTATCACTTGCGCCAACAGTGTGAGAGCGACCAAGAGATTCTGATTGGGAAACACCGTGAGTTTGCCCCATACTCTCTGTTTGAGACACACCTTGGCTATCTGTGATGCTTTGCGATTGTGATAACCCATGAGACGCTGTATTTGTGTTTGCCTGACTAATTGAGTCTGCCGCGCCAATGCTTTGCCCTTGCGAATACCCGACGTTATGACTTGTTCCTTGGTTTGTTCCAACACCATGCGAGTAGCTGTCAGACTGCCCTTCGGTGAGTCCGAATGTTTCACCTGTGGTATCGGTAACACCGTGTGTATTGCCAAGTGTTGCTGAAAGGTTGCCAGCAAAAACCATTGGAATACTGATACCCGCATTGTGCGAAATCATTCCAGAATATTGACTCTTATATTTTGAAAGTTCCTTCGCTGTATTTTGTGACCACTGAAGAATCTCATCATGAGGAATTGGAACCGCCATAATGACATTTGCATAGCGATCATGAAGCATACCGCGAATAAACTCTTCGTTCTGTTCCACACCTTCTGGGGTCGTGGTAATGCCTCCCAATGACGTGGTAACGCCGGATGCTGCGCTGATGTGCGTTTTTGGGATTCCGCGAATGACTTGAAGTTGTGGTGCTTCTTCAATTGTGCGGCGAATTGCTTCTGCCTCTTTCATCGTCAGCGGCATAAATTGCGACTGACGGAAATTACCGCGTAACAAATTGAGTAAGCCGCCATGTTTTGCGTCTGCCTGCTTCTTTAACTCTTTGAGTGTTTGTGCAATCTTTTCCGCTTCGGATGTGTTCTCGTCATAGAAGACATTGATACCGCCCGTGCCATAAAAACGGTTATAAACGCGCATGACGCACTGTACGCCATAGCAGTAGTAGAATCCATGCACATCGTTTTCTGTGCTGAATTCATCTTCAGGCATGTTGCAGTACACGCAAAGGAAGTTTGTATCGTTTTTCCAAATCGCAGAAAGAAGCTCGTCCTGAGACACCATGAGAGCTTTCTTTTCGCGCATTTCTTTTGGTACATTATAGACTTTGCATAGTTTAACTACTTTGACATAACGCTCCCAAGCGCCGTCGTCTTCGCGTTTATCAATGATATAGGTAAGATAAGACACATTATTGTGGTTATCATCGTCAAATTCTATAAAACGATCACGGATGCGAAGATCGTCATGATTGGCTTGTCTATCAAAGAGTTCTTCCATGCCGACGGTCGCGTAAGAACCATCTTTATAACCATATGTATATGGCTGTGTTTGCTGTGACATGTTAAATCCCCCTAAGTTTTCTAATGCTGTTTTTGATTCTACCAAAGATAAAAGGTTGCGACTAGCAATAGAAAAGAGCACAAAGATTTCTCCAAGTGCTCTTTAACATCAGTTGGTGCGCTTCAAGAACGCTTCCCACTCATCTTGCCCAACCAGCTCTTTCACTGTTGGCGCAGATTTATCCAAATAGGATTCTAACGCTTTGTTTGCTTCTGTTATTTGCGCTTCTTCTCTCTTTAACTGGTTTATCTTTTCCGCTGCCGCAAATTCATCCGTAACTTTTTGGTTTTGTCCCATAGATGCGGCCAATGGAGAATCCACCAACCCTTTTGTCGCTTCCAATGGACTCATACTGCTGGTCATTGCATAATCGTTGTTTGTTCGAGCCGTATATCCTTTTAGTTGGTTAATTTCTGCCGCAATATTGCCTAGTTTTTCCTGCTGTTCAGCATAAACTTTGCCCATTGCGCGAATTTTTGTAAGACGTGGGTCTTCTCCTTCTGTCGCATTGGCATAAAAGTCTTCTTTTGCAAATTCTTTTGAATAGTGTTGTTGCTTAGTCTGTATCGTGTCAGCGAATTTAGGAACCTCTAATCCGACAAAACCTGCGCCCATGCCAACGCGTGCGAGCCATTTTGAACCTGCCCCGCTCGCTTTTGCAATATTATATGTGCTTTCTAGAGCTGAATTTGTCATTGCAGCCTCTTTTGTTGCAAAAGTAGTCGCTTCTGATGCCCATGTCCCTGGCTTTAATGCTTTAAGCGCCTTGACTTTCGCTTCTTCGCCATACCATTTGAAATATTCAATGTCAGATTCGATTTTGCCACGCGTCAGAGCTTGAAGTTCCGCTTTGGAAGAAACAATTCCTTCTTTGATTAAAGCTTCTCCCTTTGCTGGAAATTCACGAGCATCTTTTACAAGTTCCAATGCTTTTTGGACTTTGGCAGGATCTTTCCAAGATCCATTTATAAGAAAATCTCTTGCCCGAGCAAGGCTTGTCATGCCCTTTGAACCTACTTCTTCTATTTGCTTCCATCGTGTAGCTAAGAAGGTTTCCGCTGCATCTAAATTTTTAATGGCAATAGGAGCCCTGCGTAATACGATTTCTCCTGCTTTTTCGCCAAGAATCCTTGTTGTCGCTCCAACAAGTGCTCTTGCTCCTGTGCGAGCCGCAATTCCCCCAAGGAAAGAGACTCCCCCAACGCCTCCTGTAGCCACTGTTAATGCTGTCATTCCAGCCAGAAGAGCAACGCCGCCAAGACTGTCGCATCCTAAAATTTTGCAAGCTGTTGTATTAGCAATCCAAGAATTTTCGTAAGCACTGTTTATAGACGTAAACGTATCTCCAAAAGTTTCTTGTAAAAGACCTACGAAACCCTTGTTTTCTTTTTTCTCTCCTGTGATTCCATCTCTTGATAAAGAAGCCTGAAGCACAAGAAGGCAACGCTCTCCCTTTTCTGAGGCATTCGCATTTTTATCTGCCAATAAACCTTTGTCATCATTCTCCAACATGCAACCGATAACGTCACTAAGGACAAATTCATTGCAAGCTACTTTTGGATCATATCCTAAATTTGGAGCTTCCTTCTGACAAAAATCTTTGGCTTCGTTTTCATAACTCTTCCATTTTTTTTCAAAATCTGCGGTTCCCATGTACTCAACCCTAGGCGTTGCTTTTTTGCCTTCTGGGGTAATCAATGTATGAGAGCCGTTAAGCTTTTCTTTTTTGTCAATGGTAGAACCTGCAATATGACGATCATCAGCGCCTGTGCCGTTGCCAGAACCGCTTCCTAGGCTTGGAGTATCGCCTGATCCAGCTCCCGTATAACCGTCCCCACTGCTAGAGCCGCCAGAATTACCGCTTTCGCGCTCTGCTTGCGCTCTTGCTTCTGCTTGACGCTCTTCATATTGGCGCCTCGCTTGTTCTTTGCGCTCAGCGAGTGAAGTGTAGTTCTCGCCTGGTCGTAAATTACGAGCATTTCGTCCGTTACCATTCTCAGGTACACTGTAATACTCGTTTGCCGCATATGCAACAGTGGATGCTATTGGAAGAGCGGTTGTTCCGCTCAACATAAAGGTAAGAGCAAGCACTGTTCCTATCTTTTTCATATTCATAACTAATCATCCTCAATTTATCAAAGGCATTTCGCCTGTAATTTCTAGTTTATTTTGGAAGAAAAAGATCTTCCGCTTTCAATTCTAACAAATGGAAGGTTCGGTCGTCATTTTTAAAGGTAAAAAAAAGAGCCTGCATTTTCAGCAGACTCTTTTTATCGGGGACGAGTTAGAAACGCCGGCGCGAACGCCAGCGTCCTTGCCGACGAGAGCGTCCGCGTCCTTGCCGACTCTCCTCTTCGTCCTCCTCCGGTTTTTTGGCGTCAACGAGCGCATCTGCGTCCTTGCAGACATCGCGCTCCCACGCCTTCACCTCATCGAGGTGACGCATTGCTGCGCCCTCATCGATGAGGATCTGAACCTCATCCGCAGATAACTTGTTCGTGAGAACATATCTGCGGATGAGTTTCGTCCGCGCCCGCGACACGATAGCGGCGCGGCTCTCCTTCTGGCTCTGAGTGCGCCAAATAAGC
>ERZ773014.422-NODE-422-length-28809-cov-18.139737_pt1 | contig 28809 bp, 34 predicted proteins | sample MGYA00580841_ERZ773014 | MGnify/ENA primary metagenome ERZ773014 (study PRJEB29015, sample SAMEA2737989) | human oral metagenome | biome: human oral; feature: human-associated habitat; material: dental | place: China | collected 2067 ... | reverse complement strand
ACTGTGTGGCGAACATGCCGGGCGCGGTGCCGAACACCTCCACCTGGGCGCTCACTAATGCCACCCTTCCCTATGCGGTTCAGCTCGCCGACAAGGGTGCAGCCCAGGCGCTGAAGGACAACCCCGCGTTGGCCAAGGGCCTCAACACGGTTAAGGGTAACCTGACCTTTGCGGGTGTGGCCGAGGCGTTTGGGCTTCCGTTGATGCCCTTGGCGGAAGCGCTTGATCATGTCGGATGAACCTGCCTCAACACAGGCCGCTGATGGCCAAGAGCATCTGCAGCGGAACCTGAAGAACCGCCACATCCAGCTCATCGCCATCGGCGGCGCCATCGGCACGGGCCTGTTCATGGGATCAGGCAAGACTGTTCACCTGGCAGGACCATCATTGTTGCTGATCTATCTGCTCATCGGAACAATGCTTTTCTTCGTGATGAGGGCGATGGGTGAGCTCCTGCTTCACAACCTCGAGTACAAATCCTTCCAGGATTTCGCACGAGACATGCTCGGGCCATGGGCAGGGTATTTCGCGGGCTGGACGTACTGGATTCTGTGGGTCGTCACGGCTAGCGCAGAAGTTGTCGTCATCGCCGGTTACTTTGATTTCTGGATCAAGAATATGACCTGGTCGATGATCTGCACGTTCATTCTCCTGATGGCTTTGCTCGGTTGCAACCTGTTGACGGTCAAATTGTTTGGCGAGATCGAGTTCTGGTTCGCTTTGATCAAGATCATCGCCATCCTGCTTCTGATTGTCGTCGGCATAGGAATGATCCTCGTGAACTTCCAGTCCGCTGACGGCTCGACAACCGCATCAATTACTCACCTGTGGAGTGCCTATGGTCCGTTGGGGATCTTCCCCGCTGACGGCGACAATTTCTTGGCGGCTTTCCAGATTGCGGTGTTCGCGTTCATTGGTATTGAGTTGATTGGAACGGCTGCGGCTGAGACCTCCGATCCACACAAAACCCTACCGAAAGCCATCAATGCCATACCGGTTCGGATCGTGATCTTCTACGTGCTGGCCTTGGCGGTCATCATGTCAGTCACTCCGTGGGACAAGATCGATCCGACCATGTCGCCGTTTGTGAACCTGTTCAGCATGGTTGGGTTCGTGGCTGCGGCCGGGGCCATGAACTTTGTGGTCCTGACCTCTGCCTCCTCCAGTGCAAACTCGGGGATTTTCTCGACCTCCCGCATGCTGTACGGTTTGTCCCAGTCGAAGCAGGCGCCCGAGTCCTTCGGCCATCTGTCGAAGCACCAGGTTCCGGCCAAGGCGCTGATACTGTCAGTGGCACTGACGTGTGTCGCCTTCCCGATCCTGGTCATCGGTGGGTCGGTGATGGAGGCATTCACCATGGTCTCCTCGGTATCGGTGGGACTGGTGCTGTTCATGTGGTCGCTGGTCCTGGTGTGCTACATCCGCTATCGGAAGTTGCATCCCGAGGCTCACAAGAATGCGGCATTCCGAATGCCGGGCGCCGCCTTCATGCCGTGGGTGGTGCTGGGCTTCTTCGGGTTCGTGGTCTATGTGTTGTTGCGCTATGACGACACCCGGATAGCCTTGGGGCTGACGCTCCTGTGGTTCGTGGGATTGACGATTTCGTGGTTCGTCAGAAAGAAGGTCCGCGGAGGCGTTTCTCAGTAACGAGTGCCCAATTCCAGAGAAGGAATTAGTTGGTGGGGTGCGGGGTGACCCGTGCTCCACCAACTCTCGTTTGAGGGCCTGACCTGCTGATCTGCACTGCAGTTTTTCCGGAAGCACTCGACGATGAGTTGCGTCTGGGGTGTCCGATTGGACAGGTGAGTTGGAAGCATCCGGAGCAGACCTTCCGAAAGCATTTGATTCCGGAGGATGGTGCAGCAGTCATGAAGCTCTGGGAATGAAAACCTGTGCCGTATTCCCGGAAGAGAGAGCCAGTGCCAAGCGTCGCAGCTTCCCCAGGTCTGCGAGCACCTTGGACCGGTTCTTCTCCCGGAGGATCCTGGCGGGCAGCCGGTGGCAGAGCTCCCAATACATCCAGGAACATCAGTGACCCACAGGAACAGGCGGGCACCGGAACCCGTGTCTCTGCCGGACCACATGGGAGCGGACTTCCTTCTTCTGCGCTCCGCAGACGCCGCACCGGAGCCACAGCACGGTCCGGAGCGTTTCGTCAATGGTTGAGAAGCGTATCGTCTCGGATCTCCGAGGGCCCGTTCCGCAGGGAAGGGACGAACACGCGGCCGGGAAACGGTAACACTACAAGGTGTCCGTTCCTTGGGAGAGCCTCTAGACTGTCCGCCATGTCCCTGCTCACCAAGATTGGTGGTCCGCGTGACCTGCGAACGCTCTCGCGCCGCCAGCTGACAAGTCTCGCTTCCGAGATCCGCGGCTTCCTCATCAACCGGGTCAGTCGCACAGGTGGGCACCTGGGGCCGAATCTCGGTGTCGTCGAACTCACCCTGGGCATTCACCGGGTCTTCAACTCGCCTCACGACCCGATCATCTTTGACACGGGGCACCAGTCCTACGTCCACAAGATCCTGACCGGCCGGGCCGAGGGATTCGAGCATCTCAGGCAGCGGGGAGGCCTGTCCGGCTATCCGTCCCGTTCCGAGTCCGAGCACGACTGGGTTGAGAACTCCCACGCCTCTACGGCCTTGTCCTGGGCCGAGGGCCTCGCCAAGGGATTTCGCCTGCGCGGGGAGGAACGCACCGTGGTCGTGGTGGTCGGGGACGGAGCGTTGACGGGGGGCATGGCCTGGGAGGCGCTGAACAACATAGCGACGCAACCCGACCTGAGGATCGTGATCGTAGTCAACGACAACGGTCGCTCCTACACCCCGACGGTAGGCGGGCTGGCCAAGCACCTGGCCGGGTTGCGCACCGACCAGCGCTACGAGCGGACTCTGAGTTTCATCAAGAACCGGCTCCACCGGACCCCGATCCTGGGACGCCCCATCTATGATCTGCTGCACGGATTCAAGACCGGGGTCAAGGACGTTCTCGCGCCGCAGGGGATGTTCTCCGACCTCGGACTGAAGTACACGGGCCCCATAGACGGCCACGACATCCGCGCGGTCATTGGGCATCTTGAGCAGGCACGACAATTCGAGGGCCCCGTGCTGGTTCATGCCATCACCCGCAAGGGCAAGGGATTCAAGGCCGCCGAAGAACATGAGAAGGACCAGTTCCACGCCATCGGGCGGATCGACGAGATCACCGGGCAGCCGCTCAGCGACGCAGTGCAGGCCACCTGGACCGATGCCTTCGGCGAGGCCATGGTCCGGATCGGGGAGCGTAGAACGGACGTCGTGGCCATCACGGCCGCAATGTTGCATCCTACGGGGCTCGGCAGGTTCGCTGCGGCCTTCCCGGACCGGGTCTTCGACGTGGGCATCGCCGAACAACACGCCGTCGTCTCCGCTGCTGGGTTGGCCCGGGCTGGCATGCATCCCGTCGTCGCCGTGTACGCCACCTTCCTGAATCGGGCCTTCGACCAGATCCTGATGGACGTAGCCCTTCATGGCGAGGGGGTCCGGGGTGACCGGAACCGACGGCCCGAGCCACAACGGCATGTGGGACCTGTCGATGCTGGGGCTCGTACCCGGCATCGAGATCTCGGCTCCGAGGGACCAGACCCGGCTCGTCGCTGCCCTGGAACGAGCGGTCACGGTCCAGGACGCTCCGACGGTGCTGCGCTACTCGAAGGAACGCCTCCCGGACGAGATGCCCGCGGTTGCCAGCCGGGGTGAGGGACGTGACCAAGTCGACCTGCTTCGTGTCGACGCCGGCGCCAATATCCTGATAATCGGGTACGGCCAGTTCGCGGGAACCGGGCTCGAGGTGGCGGAAAAGCTCGCCGCGGCGGGATTGGCGTGCACGGTCGCGGACCCCGCCTGGTGCATCCCACTCAGCACCGAACTGATCGGGCTGGCCCGCGAACACGAGACGATCGTGAGCATCGAGGACAACCTGGTCATCGCCGGGCTGGGGGAGAGGCTGCGGGCGAGACTGGCCGAGGAAGCACCTGGAACCCGGGTGCTCGCCTTCGGCATCGAACAGGAGTTCCTCGCTCAGGGAACCCGCGGCGAGGTCCTGGAGGAGCTCGGCCTGACGTCGCGCCACATAGCCCGGCGGGTGCTCGAGAAAATACTTCAGGAACGGCGAACGGTCACCCAGCCGGCCTGAGAGAGTTTCCTCGACCGGAGGGGGACCGTCCGGACCCACGTGGCTCTCAGAGATGCTTGGCGAACAGCGGAAGCAGGAGATCGGCCTGCCAGTTCCGGGAACCGGCCCCCAGCAGTGCGGTCCGGGGATCGCTGCCGGGTTCCCAGTTGTGGACGAAGGCCTGCAGGATCGCGGAGGACGCTATGAGACTGGGTTGGATGCCGAGCTCCTTGGCCAGCGCGTCGACATCTGCGCGGACCTTCTTCCAGAGCTCCCAGCGCTCCGGGCTGTTGCGCTCCCAGGAACGCGGCTGAGGAATGCCGTTCGGCTCCGGACGGCGAGAGGGGTAGTCGGAGGGGGACAACCGGCCCACCGACTCGACTGCCCGGACCCAGTTGGCCCGGTACCTTCCCGACCCTCGGGTGTTGAACCCGGGAATCCTGGAGAATTCGGGGGCGTCCGGGAGCGGGCTTTCCGGGTCGATCCCCGAGGCGAACTCGATTATCGCGGCGTCGGCCAGGATCCGGGAGGGGGGGCGGTCCCGTCGTCGCGCCACGAGGTCCCGTTCCTGCCAGAGCGCCCGTGCCACGGCCAGCTGCCTCGGGTGTTTCAAACCCTGGATGCCCGACAGACGCCGCCACGGTTCCCGCCTGGGGGCAGGAGGGGTTGAGAAGACCCGCAGGGTGTGGATGAACTCTTCCTCGGCCCAGGCGATGCGATTCCCGGCCACGAGTTCGGTGCGCAGGAGATCGGCCAGCTCGATCAGGTAGTCGACATCGAGGGCTGCGTAGATCAACCAGGAGGTCGGCAACGGACGAGTGGCCCAGTTGTCCGCCGAATGCGCCTTGCGCAGCCGGATGCCGAGTTTCGTCTCGAGAAGGGCGGCGAGACCGACCGACGGGGCCCCGAGGAGGCGTCCCGCCAGTTCGGTGTCGAACAGGGCGGGAGGCCGAATGCCCACATCCAGCATGCAGGGGAGATCCTGCGATGCTGCGTGAATGATCCACAGTGCGTCGGAGCAGGCGTCGACCAGCCCTCCGAGCCTCACCTCGGCCCCGTCCTCGAGGGCGATGGGGTCTATCAACCAGGTGCCGGCTCCTTCACGCCGGATCTGGAAGAGATACGCCTTGGGCCAGTACCGGTGGCCGTGGGCGCGTTCCGCATCGAATGCGACTGGTCCGGTCCCGTGGGAAAGGGAGTCCAAGCAGGCGTCGAGCGTTTCGGGGGTGTCCACCAGAGGACGCAGGGGTTCTCGTGGCTGCTCGACGAACTGGTTCATGAGCGCCCCGGGAACTGCACCACCCCACGGGGCAGCGGGGGACGCCCTGAGATGTGCCCGAGCAGATCCTGCCAGGCCTTGAGCTGAACGGTCATCTTGTGGCGGTTGTCCAGAACCGGGGTCCAGGATGCCCGGACCTCCACCTCGGCCTGGTGGGTTGTCAGCTCCCCGAACCCCCGGCCGTAGGATGCGGTCACGGTTCCGGCCAGGGCCCGGTGGGCGGCCCCGTGCTTGGAGAGCGCGTCCGTCAGCCAGGACCAGGCTGCCTCCGGCAGCAGCGGATCGGTGACCATTTCCTGGTCCACCTCGGCTCGCACATAGGAGACCAAGCGGAAACGCCCCTCCCAGTTCTCGTTGCCGGCGGGATCGTGCAGCAGTATCAACCTCCCGGTTCCCAGCTCCTCGTCATCCTCGACGAAGTCCAGTGCCATGGCTATGGAGAACGGCGCAATCCGCTGAGGGGAGCCTATCTCCTCGGCCCTGATTCCTGAGCGCCACTGCATGCTGGCGAATTCCTCCAGGGCATGCTGGAACTCGGGGTCGGCCATGTTGGGCGGAGCTAGAGTCACGGAAGTGAGCCTATGTGTCTTCTCCCGGGCTGGTTTGATGGCGCGCCGGAACGAGACGCAAGCAGATGGAGTTTATGCAGTACCGCTCGTCCGTTGGGGTGTCGTATCCCTCGCCCCGGAAGACATGCCCCAAGTGGGAATTGCAGGCCGCGCACCGGACCTCGACGCGGGGGCGCCCGGGGATGGAATGATCCTCCAGGTAGACGACCCGGTCCCCCGCGAGGGGTTCGAAGAAGCTGGGCCAGCCGCAGTGAGAGGAAAATTTTGCCTCGCTGCGGAACAGCTCGGTCCCACAGGCCCTGCATTCGTATACACCCTCGGCGACGGTGTCTGTGTATTCACCCGTGAAGGGGGCCTCAGTTCCGGATTCCCTCAGCACGTGGTATTCGAGTTCGTTCAGCCGCTTTCGCCATTCCTGGTCGGGCAGGTCGAGAGGGAAGTCGTTTGTCATGTTCCGTCCTCGTGGGGGTCGATGTCGAGCAGCCGCATGGCTGCGAAGGCGTAGCGGGCCAGGATCAGCTCGGTGACTCGGGGATTCTCCGTTATAGGTGGGGTGACCGCCAGGGCCCCTGCCCGGATGGCAGCCTGCTGGTGGGCCCGGAAAACGGGCCCTGGGGTCAGGAACAGGGAGCCGACGGCTATGTGACGCCGTCCCTGACCGCGCAGCGCATTGACGGCGAGGGCGGTGGCGCGACCGGTGATGTCGTTCTGCGCGAGCTGCACCGGAAGCTTGTGATGTGCGCTCCACTGCCGGGCCCTCCGGGCGAGCAGGGAACTTCCCCTGAGATCCCCTCCATCGGGGCATGCGAGAACCAAAGCGTCCACCTCGACGGCGTTCGCGCGGTGAAGCGCTTCGCGCAGTTTGATGTCCAGGACGTTCAACAGATCGATGTCCGGGCCGATGGGACGGGCTATCACGATGCTCAGGCCGGGATTGGCCGCACCGACCTCGTCGCGGGCATGGGTCAGTACGGGGGAGTGGTCGGTTGCCGAAACCAGGTCCATGGGGACCATCGCTATCTCCTCCACCCCGGTGTCGGCCAAGGCCTTTACAGCTTCGTGGACCGTCGGGGTTGTGCTGTTCAGGAGACCGAGACCAACTCGGAGATCGGGACGCAGACGATGGAGATGGTCGATCACGACGTCAAGAGAGGTTCGGACGGCAGAGTCATCGTCGCCTCGTGCGACAAGCACGATGGCCGGTGCCGACATGCCTCTCCTCCTTGCGGCTGGCTGGCTTTAGTGAGGAGTATCAGTGGGCGATGGCGGTTTCGAACCGCCGACCTCTTCGGTGTGAACGAAGCGCGCTACCACTGCGCCAATCGCCCGTGCGGTCTGCCACTTTAGCGCACCTTCCCAGGAGGCGCCAACAATGAGGACTCCCCGGCTTCATCGCGCCAAGGCAAAGAAGCCGGGGTCGGGAAAGCAGAGGTGGTTCGGTGTTCCTCCAGGGGGGCACATGTGGCAGAGCACGTTCCTGGAACCCTTAAGGTGGATTTGTTCACCGAACGTTTGGAGGTGTGGCCATGGAGGTTGTTTCCGTAGAAAACTCTGTGGTGGCCAGGGCGCTCGCCATCGCCCCGACCGAGGTCTTCGTCAACGGCACCTGGCGCGAACCTCGAAGTGGTGGACGGTTTGATGTCGTCAATCCGGCGACAGGGAATGTGATCGCTCAGGTCGCTGATGCTGATGCCGAAGATGGCCTGATTGCACTGGAGTCTGCGGCTGTTGTCCAGGAGAGCTGGGCCCGAACGGCGCCACGGGCTCGCGCGGAGCTGCTCCGGAATTTGTTCGAGGTCATCGTGGAACGCACGGAGGAGTTTGCGGTCCTGATGACCATTGAGATGGGGAAACCCGTGGCCGAGGCGCGCGGCGAAGTGGCATACGGAGCCGAATTCCTCCGTTGGTTCTCCGAAGAAGCGGTACGCCTGAATGGTCGCTACTCCACGACCCCGGAGGGCAACCTGAGGGTGATCACCATGCCCCGTCCCGTCGGTCCGGTCCTGGCCATCACCTCGTGGAACTTTCCCCTGGCGATGGCTACCCGCAAGCTCGGTCCTGCCTTGGCAGCTGGCTGCACCGGCATCCTGAAGCCGTCAAAGCTGACTCCGCTGACCGCCCTCGCCTTTGCCGAGGCTTGTCGACTGGCAGGCGTTCCAGAAGGCGTGGTCAACGTGGTTCCCACCTCGTCCTCGGCAGCCCTGACCAAGCCTCTGCTCCGTGATCCGAGGCTGCGGAAGCTCTCTTTCACGGGATCCACCGATGTGGGCAAGGGGCTGCTTCGTGAGGCCGCTGACAACGTATTGCGGACCTCAATGGAGCTCGGGGGCTGTGCCCCGTTTATCGTCTTTGGGGACGCGGACCTGGATCGTGCGGTGGCAGCCGCGAAATCCGTGAAACTGCGGAACATGGGGGAGGCCTGCAATGCCGCGAACCGATTCTACGTCTCCCGGGAACTGGCCGATGAGTTCGCCGCGCGTCTCGCTGCCGAGTTCGAGGGCCTGGCTGTGGGCAATGGACTTGACCCTGCGACTGACATTGGCCCCATTATTACATCCGGGCAGCGGCAGCGTATCCGGAAACTTGTGGAGGGAGCCCGTGAACGCGGTGCCCGGGTGCTCACAGGAGGTGAGGACATTGCGGGGCCGGGATACTTTTATCGCCCGACTGTGCTGACAGTCGCAGATCCCGGGGATCCCGTGGCCTGCGAAGAACTATTTGGGCCCGTGGCCCCGGTGATTCCTTTTGATACCGAGGAACAGGTGCTTACCTGGGCGAACTCCTCGCCGGTCGGGCTGGCTGCCTATGTCCACACGAGCGACATTGACCGCGCGTTGCGGATGTCGGAACGACTCGAGGTCGGTATGACCGGGATCAACTCCGCCGCAATCTCTAACCCGGCCGCCCCGTTCGGTGGGGTCAAGCACTCGGGGTTGGGTCGTGAGGGTGGCTCCGAGGGTATCGCCGAATATCTGGAAACCATCTACGTCGGAATCCCCGTGTGAGGCCTGTGGGTGTTTCAGCCCTGGCCGGTAGGGCTGAAGCACCGATTGGTGGGTGCAACTTGCATCCGCTCGAAGCCCTGCGCTAGTGTTCTCTACGCGCCGAACGAGGCAGCCCGAAGGGGAGGTCAGGGGAAAGCGCGTGCGGACGTGGCTCAGTTGGTAGAGCATCACCTTGCCAAGGTGAGGGTCGCGAGTTCGAATCTCGTCGTCCGCTCGGAGACATATTCCACTCGGTGGAGTGGCCGAGAGGCGAGGCAACGGACTGCAAATCCGTGTACACGGGTTCGAATCCCGTCTCCACCTCGGGCGGTTGGCGCAGTGGTAGCGCGCTTCCTTGACACGGAAGAGGTCGCCAGTTCAAACCTGGCATCGCCCACCAACACACCGGAATCGCCGGGCCGGGAGGCCTGGCCTTATTCGGTTAAATGGCACCCATGAGTGACATCGAACTGATCAAGAACGACACCGCGTCCCGCTACGAGCTCAGGCAGGGCGGCCAAGTGGCGGCCTTCGTGGACTACGCCATCGAGGGTGATGTCATCGACCTCAACCACACCGAAACGATCCCTGAGTTCCAAGGACAGGGGCTGGCCGGGAAAGTCGTGGACTTCGCCTTGGCCGACATCCTGCCGACCGGGAACCAGGTGCGTCCAAGCTGTCCCTTCGTGGCTGGTCGAATTACAGGCCGTACGGACTTCGAGGGCCGAGTCGTGCCGTGACCTCGATACATCAGGACCCGTCTGGCTGATTGCCGAGAGCACCCGGCTCAGCCGGGTCCTTCCCGATGGAATCTCCTCTGTCACAGGAGGATCAGGCCTACTGTGCCGACAACGTCGATCCCTGCCATCCTTTCGCGCTGCTGAACCTGAAGGAACCGGATGAGGACAGCTATCTCGTCGTCGAGCGTTTCCTCAGCCCGGATTTTCTGTCTCGCGACCCACAGTACGGCGAAGTTAAGGGGGACCTGGCCTTCGACAGGTCCTTCAGGCTGGTGGTCGCCACGGATGCAACGAAGAGCAGTATTGCCTTCGATCTCGACGGTGGGGTCCGGCACGAGTGGCCAGAGCTCTCCTCCGGCAACGGGTGGCGGTTCTTCCCGGAGCGACGATGCTTCGCCCGCCCTGCTGAGGCAGTGGGGGTGGAGGAGCGGGCTTTCCTCGCGGGGTGATGGCAGAATGGGCCAGTCCCTACCGAAAGGAAGACCTGTGTCTACAATCGTCGTCATCCAACCTGAATCGCGTGAGAGCGTAGAGCTGACGACGACCGCCACGGGGCTGGACCTGTTCGGCAACGACCGCGGGATCGTTGCGATGAAGGTGAACGGGCATCTTCAGGACCTCCAGCGTGAACTGGCCGATGGCGATGAGGTGAAACCAGTCCTAGCCAACAGCGACGAGGGCCTCGCCATCATCCGTCACTCCACGGCACACGTGACCGCCCAGGCCCTGCAGCATCTGTTCGTCGATGCGAAGCTCGGCATCGGTCCTCCCATCACCGATGGTTTCTACTACGACTTCGCCATTTCACCGCTGACCCCGGATGATCTGAAAGCGATTGAGAAACGGATGGGTCAGATAGTCCGCGAGAAACAGCGCTTCGTACGGCGAGAAGTCAGCGACGAGGAAGCCCGCGAGGAGCTGGCCGCAGAACCCTTCAAGCTGGAGCTGATAGCGGACAAGGGTGGTGCCTCCGCCACCGACGGCTCATCCGTCGAGGTGGGGGAGGGGCAGCTCACCATCTACGACAACGTTCGTCGTGATGGCTCCGTCGCATGGCGCGACCTGTGTCGCGGCCCCCACGTACCCCACACCGGCTACCTCCAGGCGTTCGCACTGACCAAATCGAGCGCCGCTTACTGGCGGGGCGACCAACGCAACGCCGGATTGCAACGCGTCTACGGCACCGCGTGGGCCACCCGGGAGGACCTGAAGGACTACCAGACTCGCATGGCGGAAGCCGCCAGACGTGATCACCGCAAACTCGGTACCGAATTGGACCTGTTCTCCTTCCCCGACGAAATCGGGTCGGGACTGGCCGTGTTCCATCCGAACGGGGCCGTGGTGCGCATGGAGATGGAGGACTATTCCCGACGCCGTCACGTCGAGGAGGGCTACCAGTTCGCCTACACTCCACACCTGACGAAGGCCTCCCTGTTCCAGACTTCCGGGCATCTCGACTGGTACGCCGATGGTATGTATCCGCCCATGCATATGGACGAGGAACACGATGCGCAGGGCAACATCCGCAGACAGGGGCAGGACTACTACCTGAAACCCATGAACTGCCCCATGCACAACCTGATCTTCCGTTCGCGGGGGCGCTCCTACCGGGAGCTACCGCTGCGGCTGTTCGAGTTCGGAACCGTCTATCGCAATGAGAAATCTGGTGTGGTGCACGGCCTGACCAGAGCCAGGGGATTCACTCAGGATGACGCCCACATCTACTGCACCCGCGAACAGATGCGCGATGAGCTGGCTCGCCTCCTGACCTTTGTGCTCAATCTTCTCAAGGACTATGGCTTGGATGACTTCTATCTGGAGCTGTCCACCAAGAATCCCGAGAAATTTGTGGGTGACGACGAAACCTGGAAGGAGGCCACCGAGGTCCTAGCCGAAGTGGCGACGGCCTCCGGCCTGGAACTCGTTCCTGATCCGGGGGGCGCAGCCTTCTACGGACCGAAGATCTCGGTGCAGGCCAAAGATGCCATCGGACGCACCTGGCAGATGTCCACGATCCAACTCGACTTCAACCTGCCAGAACGTTTCGGATTGGAATACCAAGCGGCTGACGGAACACGTCAGCGTCCGGTGATGATTCACCGCGCCCTGTTCGGCTCAATCGAACGGTTCTTCGGGGTGCTGACCGAACACTACGCCGGGGCCTTCCCAGCCTGGCTCGCTCCGGTGCAGGTGCTCGGCGTCCCCGTGGCCGACGAGTTCAACGATCATCTCGCGGATATCGCAGCCCGGTTGAGGTCCTACGGAATTCGGGTCGAACTTGACTTCTCGGACGATCGTTTCGGCAAGAAGATCCGAAACGCATCCAGGTCGAAAGCGCCATTCATCCTCATAGCTGGTGGAGAGGACCGCGATGCGGGGGCTGTGAGCTTCCGTTTCCGAGACGGCACCCAGCTGAACGGGGTACCCGTCGAGCAAGCAGTGGAGAGGATCCGTTCCCACATTGCATCCCGTAGCAACACGGATCCAGGTGCGTAATGACAGAGCCATCCTCCGAGCTGTGCGGGGTCCCCGACTCCTTCCAGAGATTGTGGACCCCCCACAGGATGGTCTACATCGAGGGAGAAAAGCCGAAAGATGAGGCTGGCTGCCCGTTCTGCCTTTCTCCCACGAAACATGACGAAGATGGGCTGATCGTCGCCCGCGGCGAACAGGCCTTCGTAGTGATGAACCTTTTCCCCTACTCGCCAGGGCACCTACTGGTGTGCCCCTACCGTCATGTCAGCGGATATGTCGACGCCGCGCCAGAGGAGACCCGTGAGATGGCAGAACTCACCCAGCGGGCCATCGCTGTCCTGACAAAGGTCTCGCAGCCCGCTGGATTCAACATCGGCATGAACCAGGGAACTACCGCCGGCGCGGGGATAGCCGCCCACCTGCATCAGCATGTCGTTCCTCGCTGGGAGGGGGACACGAACTTCATGCCGATCATCGGACATACCCGTGCCCTTCCCCAGCTACTCGGTGACGCCCGCGAACGACTCGCCAGGGCGTGGATGGACATGGCCTAGGCTGGTTGCTGTGAGCGCAGTCGAACCAACCCCGACCTGGGACACCGATCGACTGTTGACGATACCGAATGCTCTTTCATTCCTGCGGTTGCTGGCAGTGCCGGTATTTGGTTGGCTTATCTTGGCAGGGCATGACGTAGCAGCGGTGATCCTGCTGGCAGTTTCAGGAGCAACAGACTGGCTTGACGGTTTCTTGGCGCGCACGCTTCACCAGACCTCGCTGCTGGGGGCACGCCTCGATCCGGTTGCCGATCGGCTCTACATCCTCACAGCAGTCGTGGTGATGACCATCAGGGGAATCGTGCCCTGGTGGCTGCTAGCTGTTCTCGCTGCCCGTGACCTGCTGCTGTTGTGCTTGCTCCCCTCACTGCGGCGAAGTGGACGAATGGCACTTCCTGTGAATCGTGTCGGTAAAGCAGGAACGATGCTTCTGTTGCTAGCTTTCCCACTCATGCTTATCGGCTCCTCCGCCGCACTCGGTCTTGTTGCAGCGGGATGGGTGGGATGGATGCTGGCGCTCTCCGGAGCAGTCGCCTACTGGGCTGCCGGAGTCCTCTATCTGCGGGAAACCATGAAACTTGTGCGTGAGAGAGGTGAGAGAGATGCGCCCTGATGCCAGTATGAGTCTCCTGAGTGATCTCGCTTCGGAAGCCATGGAGCCGGAGTACTTGACCACGAGATCTCCACGGCGCAGCCGCTTGGTGATGTCCTTTGCACTCCTCATGGTGGCCGCTCTGCTTGCTCTCGCGGCTGTATCCACCACCCGCTCTCGTAGCGAAATGGCAGATGAAAAAGAGGACCTCCTGTCGAGAATCGCTACGGAACAACAGCGCCGTGACGACCTCACTGCCAAAGCGGGTGAACTGGATACAGAAAACAGACAACTACGCCAGGAAGCCGTGGCAGATCCGAAAGTTCGAGCCGATTTACAGGAAGCTGAGCTGGCAGCTGGAGCAATTGCTGTCTCAGGACCTGGTATTCGAGCTCGGATGAATGATGCAGAAAAAACTCCAGATGGCAGCCGAGTGATTTATGATTCTGATCTAACGCGCTTGGTGAACGGGATGTGGCAGGCAGGGGCTGAGGCAGTTGCCATAAACGGCCATCGCATCACAACTCTCACTCCCATCCGCTCTGCTGGGTCTGCCATAACTGTGGATTATGTCTCGTTGAGCCCGCCCTACGTGTTGGAGGCAATAGGGGACCCTGCTACGCTGCAGGCGCGTTTCGCGCGCACCTCTGCCGCGACGTGGTGGCAGTATCTGCATGACAACTATGGAATTACGTACGAACTTCAAACGGTAAACAGTGACCTGAATCTACCGGCCGACCCTGCGATGACACTTCGTTACACCAAGAGCTGAAGGAGGAAGGAATGTTGGCTTTGCTCGGACTTGCAGCTGGAATCATCATCGGGCTGCTGGTCGAACCTGTCCTACCGGTGTTCCTCCAGCCGTATCTACCCATCGCCATCGTGGCGGCGCTGGATGCCATCCTCGGAGGAACCAGAGCCTGGCTGGAGAGAACTTTCTCGGACCGGGTGTTCGCGGTCTCCTTTCTGTCCAACGTTCTCATCGCCGGGCTGATCGTTTTCGTGGGCGATCAGATCGGAGTCGGATCTCAACTGTCAACCGGGGTCGTGGTGGTGCTCGGGATACGTATCTTCAACAATGCAGCTGCCATCCGTAGGGCGGTGCTTCATGCCTGAGAAGACTCCGCGGCGTGCGACCGGACAGCTCGAAACGGCAGAACCTGACACGTTGTGGCGCGCCTTTTTGAAACCGGGTCGCGGTCAGCTGGTCGTAGGCGCAGTGCTCTGCTTGGCCGCCCTTCTCATCGTGTGGACACTGCGTTCCCAGGCATCACAGCCTGATTACTCCAATCTGCGTCGCACGGACTTGATTCAGCTGTTGGACAACCTCTCAGCCGAAACGCGTCGTCTGGAGTCCGAGGTGCGCGAGCTGACGACAACTCGCGAAGGACTCGTCTCAGGAGCGGCCGGGGTCAAGGCGGCCGATGACGAAACCAGGCACCGGATTGAGCAGATGCAGATCGTGGCAGGAACGGTTCCGGCGACCGGACCGGGGGTCCGGATAACGATTCACGATCCTCAAGGAGCCATGTCTCCGGAGCTGCTGCTGGACGCGTTGGAGGAACTGCGTGATGCAGGTTCTGAGGTGATCGAGTTCAATGATGCGATGCGCGTGGTGGCGAGCACCTGGATCGATCGTGACCCGGAGGGGCGTATTGTTGTGGATGGGACTCCGCTGACCACGCCAATCGTCATCGAGGCCATAGGCGACCCTGCAACGCTTGAAGCTGGGGCACGGTTCAGGGGAGGCCTGGTCAGCGAGGTGGAGGGCAGCAGGGTGCAGGGGCAGGTAGAGATCAAGCAGATGACAGAGATTTCTGTTGATTCCGTCGCCTCCCCACGCGTGCCGGAATTCGCCAAGCCGAATTAGCATGGCAGGCTTGTCAAACCGTTGTCCCTCGATAGGCTGGGGACAGCTTGGATGGCGATCAGTACGGAAAGGGGGCCGCCGATGACGGGGGTCAGGAACCACCGCCAGGGGGATCTCATGGATTCGAAGAACGACACCACCAGCGTTCTCGCGGCTCTCACGGACGAACATCTGTCCGCCATCGGAGGGAGTCTATCGGCGAACGCGGCGGATTTGGCTCCCGGCAACGCGTTGATGATAGTCACCCGAGGCGGTGTGAAGGAGTCGCAGTTTCTGATCGACTCCGATGTGACCACTCTGGGTCGGCACCCTGAATCCGACATCTTCTTGGACGACGTCACGGTTTCCAGGCACCATGCAAAGCTGGTGCGAACGGCTGGTCAGTTGATGTTGGAGGATCTGGGAAGTCTCAATGGCACATACGTCAACAGGGTTCTGATCGACGGTCGTGCCCAACTGCGGCACGGCGACGAGATTCAGATCGGTAAGTACCGGGCAACGATCCTGTTGAGCGAGGCCGGGCGGAGCTGATGCCGGCCGCGCCGCGCACGATCGGTCAAGTTCTGGAATCGATCCGGGGAGAGTTCCCCGACATCTCGGTCTCAAAGGTCAGATATCTGGAGAACGAAGGGTTGATCTCACCGGAGCGGGACCATCCCTCCGGATACCGGCGCTTCTACCCGGCTGATGTCGAGCGGCTACTCTTTGTGCTGCGTGCACAACGTGACAGATATCTTCCTCTCAAGGTGATTCGTGAGGAACTCGCCGCCATGGACAGAGGAGAAGCGCTTCCTGACACCACGGATTCGGCTGTCGCGACAGCACCTCAGACCTCGGAATCGCCTCGCAGACAGATCCGGCAGGCAGGTGCTCAACGACAGCTCTTCACACGCAGGGAACTCCTTTCAGAATCAGGGCTGGGAGAGGCCGCTCTGATCGAGTTGGAGCGATTGAAGGTGATTTCGCACCGGAAAGGCACTCAACGATATGGGAGGGAGATGCTGGCCTTAGCTGTGGCCGCGAAGCGTCTCGGTGACTACGGAGTCGAGCCCCGACAGCTGAGGGTGCTTCAGCAATCCGCATCACTGGAAGCCGCCTTGGTGGAGCAGGCCATCAGCCAATACCAAGGCCGTCAAGGAGTGCCAAAGGAGGTTCTCCGTGAGGTCTACCGACTCGTGGTGAATGCGCACAGCGGCATGATGTTCTCGCAACTGTTCGGTTGACCAGTCTCGTAAGCTGTGCACATGGTCGAGTTGTGTGTGGTTGGGATCCAAGCAGGCGATGACGGCCCTGTCCTCCTGCTACGTGAGAATGAAGGAGAACGCCTGCTACCGATCTGGATCTCCGCTGTCGATGCTGCCGCCATTGCCGTCGCTCTAGAGGAAGAACAGTTCGCCAGGCCGCTCACCCAAGACCTACTTGCAGAGGTTCTTGCGCAACTTGCGGGTGGTTCCCAACCACAGCTGACGATCAATTCCATGCAGGACGGTGTGTTCCACGCGGAGATAGTTGCTGGGGACCTGACCTTCGATGCGCGACCCAGCGATGTCGTGGCCGTTGCGATCAGGCGGGGCTGGCCCGTGCACTGCACGGCCGAGCTGTTGGACAAGGTCGGCATCTCTGATGAAATCGTCCATGTGGACGAGGTCGAGAGGTTCCGAGAGTTCCTAGAACAGGTCCAGCCGGAGGATTTCTGAGAACGGATCCTGGACCTCAGGAGAAGGACTGCGTCAACCTTGAGCTTTGCTGGAGGGTTTAGAATCTACAGCAGTGCCGGTGGGCGTGTCGTATGCTGCCAAGGCACCTGGCGGTTAGCGTCAGTTGTGACGTAGAACCGGTGGTCGGTGAGAAAAGTAGGGGCTGAACCAGTGGCTGATGGCATCAGACATAGCGACGAGACACCGTTGCAGGACACACTGTTCGACGGTGATTTCGCCTCTGTCTCCAAGGACCTGGGTTTCCGTGGTCCTGTTGCTCATCGAGTGGCGGGTATCACCTACAGGCAACTCGACTATTGGGCCCGAACCGGTCTTGTGGTGCCGGAGATTCGAGGAGCATCGGGATCGGGAACACAACGTCTGTATTCTTTCCGGGATATCCTGCTTCTTCGCGTCGTAAAACGGTTTCTCGATGTTGGGATCTCACTGCAGCAAATCCGCATCGCAATCGAACATCTCCGGGCCCGCGGGGTCGAGGACCTGACGGAGCTGACGCTGGTCAGCGACGGGTTCAGCGTCTACGAATGCACAACCGCGAGTGAACTATTCGATCTCACTAAGGGAGGGCAGGGCATGTTCCTGATCTCGGTCTCTAGCGTCTGGCAGGAGATCGAAGGAACACTCGGCGACCTCCCAAGCGAACGAATTGCGCAGCAGAGCATGTGTACCGAGAATGAGCTCGAATCTCGCAGGAGGGCTAAGACCGGGTGAGAAAGTTTCTCAAAAACCCTGTAGTCGAACAATTCACCACCATCCATGAGCGCTATAACCAGCAGCATGGTCCGCAGCATGCTGCCTCAATCACCTACTTTTCAGTTCTGACTTTGGTTCCGGTTCTGATGCTGGCAGGAGCTGCAACCGGATTCACCTTGGCAGTGTTGCGTCCTGATTGGTTCCATCTTCTGTCTGACGGGATCGTGAATATTCTTGGCAGTACAGACCTTGCCAAGAAGACGGTTGACGTACTGCAAAATGCAATAGAAAACTGGTACGGTCTGGCCGGTACCGCTTTGGTTGCCGCCGCTTACTCAGGGTCGAACTGGGTCGGGAACCTGCGAATTGGATTTTGCCGGATGCTGCAAACTGATGAGCAAAAAATCGAAAAAGAAAAAGGGGTGCGGGGCTTCCTTAAGGAAGTGGGAAGAAACCTGCTGGTTCTTCTGGGTTTGTTTGCATGTCTACTGCTTCCTTCAGGGATTGCCGTCATCGGGATGGCCTGGGTTGGCTCAGCAGGGGTAATCGGTTGGCTAGTTCATCTGCTCCTCACCCTTTTAGTGAGTTGGCTGCTGCTCGCCTTCCTCTTCTGTACTCTTCCGAGGAAACGAATCCGCTACCACAGCTGGTTGTTGCCTTCCATGATAGGTGCAGCTCTGGTTGCTATGCTCCAACAGTTCGCAGGAGTAGTTCTCAGTATTTTTACTTCCAACCCCACTGCGGTGGTTTTTGGACCTGTGATCGTGATCATGATTTTGTTCAACCTCTTGTCGACCATCTTGCTGCTCTGCGCAGCATGGGTAGGGGAGAGAACAGAAGTCATGCGGCCATCGCTTGATTCAGACAGCCAGAAAACTGCAAATGCCCAAGCTGAGAAACTACCTGACTCAACCCCAGCCATACCGGTCGATGTAGCAGCACAGGGGGTCCGGGCAGGAACAAAGATCGGCTACGGGATGGGGACGATGACCGGTCTCGGTATCGGAGCGGCGATGGCGGCCCTCCTCACGAGGCGCCGCCATCGCGACTGATCAATGGGTTGCGGCAGCAACCGGCGCGGGCTGACCGATGTTCGACACCAGCTCGGTGAACCAAGGTAGAGTGATGTCAAACGGTTTGCCGCCTTTAATGCGCTCGAAGGCGATCGCCGTCAGTTCGTCGCCATTCTCCTCATCTTGACCGATGACGCCGGGTTTGCCAGTGAGAGCGCAGTCAACTGCCAAATCTGTGCACTGCTTGATGAGCGCCAGATCCTCCTTGTTGGCAGCGGCCGACCGGGAGAAGTAGCCCGATTTCTGGATCATGACCTTCTCGGCTCCCAACTTCTCCGCGAACTTGTCTCCGAACCACTTTCCGGGGTTCACCTTGTCGAGTTTCACGTGGCCGAAAGGATCGCGCGGTACTTCCTCGCCCGCCGCCTCCATCTCGGCTACGATGGCGTCCAGGCCGGCTCCCTCGGAAAGGAAGATGGTGACATTGCCCACCTCATCCATCACTTTTTTGAGGCGCTCAGCCTCGGCGGAGATATCGATGACCGCCTCTGGCACATACACGGCGTGAATGTCCCACGCTTCTCGGGACAAGCCGATCTCGGGCAACCATTCCTGCATGTCCAACCACTTTCGGTAGTCGGCGGCGGTGGCTGCAGTCAGCCATCCGCAATGGCGTCCCATCACCTCGTGCACGATGAGCATCCGGGAGCCTGAGTTGTGTTCGGCGACGATGTTCTTGGCAAAGCTCGCTCCCTGCTCTGCGGCAGTCCAGGCGCCCAGCGACTGACGAATCGGAATCACGTCGTTGTCGATGGTCTTGGGCAGACCCACCACGGTCAGTGGGTAGTCGTTGGTGGCGAGGAAAGCAGCCAGATCAGCGGCCGTGGTGTTGGTATCATCGCCACCAATGGTATGAAGAACATCCACGCCATCCGCGACGAGGCGGTCGGCGGCTACCCTGAGCGGGTCAGCTCCTTCTGCCACCAAACCGCGCTTGACGAGGTCCTTGACATTGGTGAGCTTGACACGAGAGTTTCCAATAGGAGAACCGCCGAACAGGTGAAGCAGATGTGCCTTCTCCCGGACGGTCTTGTCGACAGCGAAGTAGTCACCTTGAAGAAGCCCTTGGTAACCATGCTTGTACGCAATGATCTCCACTTCAGGAGCCACCTCGGTATACCGCTGGATGAGACCACCGATGGCCGAGGACAGGCATGGCGCAAAGCCGCCGGCCGTGAGAATGGCTACCTTCTTGACCATGAACATTCCTTTCAGAATCGATTCCGAGACCTAGCCTAGCCGGCCATGCCCTGCACGTGGCAGGATGGTTTGTCAGTGATCCGGAAGGATGCAGATGATTCCCAAAGGGTCGGAGCGAGGAAGCTCCGTTGCAGTGGAGGCGGCGTTGGTGCTGCCCGTCGCGATGTTGTTCATCGGCCTGGTGATCGTGATGGCCGGGCATGCCATCGCCCAGCAGGCAGTCACTGCTGCCGCCACACGTGCAGCACGCGCAGCCTCTCTGGAACGTTCGCAGACTTCGGCAGAACGAGCGGCACTGAAGGCAGCCGTGACCGAGCTGGGTAGCTCCCACGTCACCTGCACAGATGCTCAAGTGAGTGTGGACGCCAAGGGCCTAGCTGCCCCGGAGGGAACGGTCGCATCCGTGACGGTACGACTCACATGTCGGGCGGTATTCCCGGTCTCGATGCCGGGTTTCCCTTCCAGCAGATCTCTGACGGGGGTGGGGATATCGCCTGTTGACACCTACCGAGGCCGGAATGGCTAGCCTCTCAAGGCCTGGCTGGGGCCAGCGGGGTCTGAGCGGCAGCGTCCAGGTCACCCTGCTGCTCCCACTCGCGATACTGGTGCTGCTGGCAGCGCTCCAGTGGGCGTTGTTGTTGTGGGCGGAATCAACGGCCATGGCAGCGGCACAGGACTCGGCTCGGGCCGCCGCTGTCCTGGGAGGCTCTGTGGCGGATGGCCGGGAGGCCGGGAAACGGGCCATCTTCAACACTGCCATCAGCGATGTCACAGTGACAGTTGACCGCGCGCCCACGTTCACCATCGCTGTCGTCGAGGGAACTGCCATACGGGTGCTTCCCATGGTGAACGTCACCGTACGCCAGGAAGCCAGGGTCCCAACCGAACGCACCAAGTGATCGGGTGACCGCCCTCCTTGCTGGACGAGATTCCCGGGTAGGCGTAAGAACTACTGGATTTGCCCAGCGAGTTAGGGTAAGTCTGTGGCCCAGTATTACGATGTTCATCCTGATAACCCACAACCCCGCACTCTCAATCAGATGGTGCGAATCCTCGAAGAGGGCGGATTGATCGCCTACCCCACCGATTCCTGTTACGCCCTCGGCTGCGCCCTAGGCAATGGAACGGGAATTGAACGCATCCGGCGAATCCGGCAGCTGGGGGACAGGCACCATTTCACCCTGGTGATCTCTGAGTTCGCCCAGCTCGGAGCCTTCGTCGAGATGGACAACTGGGTTTTCCGTGCAGTCAAGGCGGCAACTCCAGGACCGTACACCTTCATCCTGAAAGCCACCCGAGAGGTGCCGAAGATGATGCAGCACCCCAAAAAGCGCACAGTTGGCGTACGGATCCCCGATCATCGAACCACCCTTGCCCTACTCGACGCGGTCGGTTCACCATTGGTCAGCTCCACTTTGTTGCTCCCGGATCACCCCGAACCGCTCGTCGAGGGATGGACCATCAAGGAACTGCTGGACCATGAAGTGGATGCCGTCCTAGATTCTGGTGACTGTGGGTTGACCCCGACAACTGTCGTGGATCTCAGCACTGAGGAACCGGAGATCGTGCGGGTCGGGGCGGGTGACCCCAGCCCCTTCGAGTAATCAGCGACAGAAGGTGACCCGGCCGCCGAGCATCGTCAGCAACACCTTTCCGGGCCCGGCGGTGAGCACCAGGTCTGCCGGCTGTCCGACACCAAGCATGCTCCGGGTGCTGGCCCGTAGGGCGGCCAGGGGAGTGAGCGCCTGATCCCTCCGGTAGGGACGGTGGCAAGCGGCCTCGATGGCCTTCCACGGGTCGAGAGACGCCACAGGAGCGTCGGAGCCGAATGCCAGTTTCGTCCCCGAACGCTGTAGGTCGAGCATCGGGTAGGCCCGGCTCTTCGCATCAGGCCAGACTTGGTCAACCACCCCGACGTCTTCCAGCTGGTGTGCAGGCTGGATACTTGCAACCAGTTTCAACCGCAAAAATCGTGGTAGATCGGCGGGAGCAACGCACTGCACATGTTCGATGGACCCACGCGCGCCTGAGATCTCGAAAGCATCCAGGACGTTGTGACAGGCGGCATCGCCGATGGCGTGAACCGCAGCCTGGAGCCGGGCCTTGTGAGCGCGCCTCAGCAAAGCGAGCAACTCGGAACGGGTGTAGTTGGGTTTGCCATTCGGATGTCCCGGAAGGGGATTCGGATATGGAGCGATGCAGTGGGCGGTGCGGCTGCCCATCGAGCCGTCGGCGATTATCTTGAGCGGTCCGATCTTCAGATTCTCGGCCAGCTCTTCGCCGGTTCCGGCCCCCATAGCGATCAGGTCATCGAGCCGCTCAGGGTAAGTGGCCGCCTCCACCCGCAACCCGATGGATCGGGAGGCCGCGCGCTGCTGCCAAGCTTCCACGGCCCAGCCGGAGGAGAAATCTACGATGCCGACAAGTCCCCGGGAAGCGGCTTCCAGTTCGGCTGCCTGCACGGCGTGCTCCACCAGGTCGAGATACCGCGACATGATACGTCGGATGCCGGCGAAGGCCTCCTCCTCGACGAGGAATCCCGTCGGATGACCGATCGCCCCGGCCTGTTCGAGGGCCGGGGTGTTGCACCAAAGGCTGTGGAGATCGCGGGACACCAACGCAACCGGGATGCCGGTGATCGCATCCAGATCGGCTGCAGATGGGGGAGTGGGCCAGGTTGCAGATCGAAAGCCGTAACCGACCAGCCTCGTTGGCCGGTGCAGCAGGTGATCCTCGACGGCTGCCAGAATCTCCGACTTGGCCGCTTTGTGGGAGAAGCGGGTGCACTGGCTGATCATCGCCGCCAGCGAAAAATGGGTGTGGTTGTCCCACAGACCGGGCATGAGGTTTGCACCGTCGGCGTCAAAGTCGCCGTCGCCGCTACCACGGGTGGGTTCAATGGCTGTGATCGTGCCGTTCGTCACTGTGACGTCCAGTGGCTCGCTGTACCTACCGGTACCGAGTCCCGGTATTGGCCGGGCCCGGGTGATACGAAAGCTTTCCACGAGCCGGAATTCTGCCACGACCGGTCCCTGGGCGATGTGGTTCTAAACTTGAGCGGGTGACCAGCATCGCCGCCAACCTGCAGAAGATCGAACAGCAAATAGCAACTGCGGCCGCACGAGCGGGACGCGACAGCAGCGAGATCCGGCTGCTCCCCGTATCCAAGACCAAACCCCCGGAGGCTGTCCTTGAAGCTCACGCCGCCGGGTACCGAAGGTTCGGAGAGAACAAGGTGCAGGAGGCACAGAGCAAATGGGAATCCTTGCGCGAGGTGGCCGACATCGAGTGGGCTGTGATCGGGCACCTGCAATCCAACAAGGCCAAGTATGTCGCTCGGTTCGCGACGGAGTTCCAGGCACTCGACTCCCTGAAGGTCGCCTCGGAACTGGATCGCCGGCTGCACCAGGAAGGTCGCCGGCTCGAAGTCCTGGTGCAGGTGAACAGCTCTGATGAGGATCAGAAGTTCGGTCTACCGCCGCAGGAAGTGGTGCCCTTCGCCAAACAACTCGACGCCTTCAACGCACTGGATGTCCGGGGGCTGATGACCCTGGCGCTGTTCACCGACGACACTGAGCGCATCGCGCGGTGCTTCAAGGTGATGCGCCAAGTGCAGCAGGAACTGAGGGACGCAACCGGAAGGGGCTGGGACGAACTATCCATGGGCATGTCCGGTGACTTCGAACTGGCAATCGAGTACGGGGCCACCTGCGTTCGTGTCGGCCAGGCTATCTTCGGCAACCGCCTGGACCCCAATGCCTACTGGCCGGGAGTCAAATAAGGATTCCCTGATCCTCTCACCCCTTGAAACTCTTCAAACGGTGCGGAAATCCTTTCTGCTGGACACCATTCCTTGATTGGCGGTCCCACCGGCCCGTGTGCTCAGGGCACAAAGGGGATCGTGCGGATTTTAGAGAGCAGTTCTGTCAGCTGATCGAAGGTCAGGGTGTCCTCGAACATCAGCGGAAGCTTGCACACCGGCAGGTCCAGCAGGAAGAACTCCGATTCCTTCCCGAAGGAGGTCGGGAAGGGTTCCAGCTTCTCCCAAGCTTCGGGATGCCGTCTCCACTCGGTGACGGTGGACCATTCCGTCAGTGGCAGGAGCCGTGGGGGAGCGAGCAGGTCCGTCTCAAGGCTCAGTTTGATGTTCTCCGTGGAGGCCCCGATCTCGACGCGGATCCTTCCCGGTTCCACGCTCTAGGAGTGGGTTCTCACGTCCCAGAAGGACGGGTCACGGCGAGTCACCCGGATTTCAGCATGAACGCTTTCCCCGGCCCAGTTCCAGGTGCTGGAAACCTCGTAGTTCCCGGGAAGGGCGATCCACCGAGGACTCCAGATACCCGAGATAAAGCTGGGGGACCGCAACACCGCGTTGGCCACCAGTGTTGATGACAGTGAACGAAACGGTGAGAACCACCTCATCCAACCCTGTTTCGGGGGTGACCTCGGATGCTTCTGCCCGCAGATCGGTGAACTTGAAGGTAGTGCAGGCCAAGCCATGGCCGATGGGGTAACTCGGTCGGTTCCCGAGTTTCTGAAGCCCGCGATATCTAACGAAAACCCCTCCTCATAGCGCACTTCACCTGCTTCACCTGGGAAATTGAGTTGTGCGGGGTGCTGTTCCAACTTCTCGGGGATGGTTTCCGCCAACCTGCCGCTGGGGGAGTCCTCGCCGGTGACCAGTCGTGCCACGGCCTCACCTCCCGCCTGGCCTGGCAGCCACGGCTCCATGATCGCATTGGCATCGGTTTGCCAGGGGCGGTTTCGACGGCTGCGCCGTTCGAGAGCAGGACGATCACCTTGTTGGCGACCCGGCGCACTGCATGCAGCAGGTCCATATGGTCAGTAGGCAGCAAGAGGTGTTGGCGGTCGTATCCCTCTGACTCGTCCGCGGCGGGTAGGCCGAGGAACAGCAGGACCACGCGGCCCGCGGCGGCCTCCTGTGCTCGTCTGAGCAGTTCCTTGGTGGTGAAGGTGGCCGCCGGGGAGCCGGGTAATGGATAGCCGGGCTCGAACGGCAAATTGGGGTGTATCTGCGCTGCAGGGCATCGAGAGCATTGTCCAACTTCAACAGCACGGCGCTTCGCGATGCGGCCTTACGGGCCAGTTCGTGGTGGGCCTCGAAATTGAGGGGCTGCTCGGGTGTTTTCCGGTGATATCGGAAAACCAGCTGCAACACGCGCATGACGGCTCTGTCCAGATCGGCTTCGTCCAAAAGACCTGTCCGGACGGCCTCGGTGACGAGCTGGTCGTTCCGGTTGTGGACCGCCCCCCAGTCGGTCATCACCAGGCCGCCGAAGCCCCATTCCTCGCCCGGGCTCGCTCGATTATTCGTTCGAATATACTGAGGTACATTTCCCTCAGGGCTCGTTCATCGATTCGCGCGTTTATGCGCATTCGATTCAGGTTTACGCCCGGTCCCAGGATCACGCCGACGCCCTGTGCCTTCGCCTCCTCGGCCAACGCCCGTCCGATCTCTTCGAGCAGCACCACATCCCAGGTGGACGCAAGTGCTGCGGCCGTGGGGAAACATGTGGCCGGCACTGATTCCTCCAGGCCCATCTCGTCGGCATTCTCGGCCTGTCTACGGAGCCCGTGGGGGCCGTCGGAGACCATCAAGGCAGGAATCCCGAGCCGTTCGACCGGCTGGGTGTGCCAGAAATCACTGCCAGAGAGCAGTGAACATTTTTCCTCGAGAGTGAGCTGCCCGAGAAGCTCGGGGATCTGCTCTTCGGTGAACATTGCAACTCCAATCTCGATTGGTACAACCCAGACTATGGGGTGATGCAGGTGAACGAGCAGAGGAGGGATGAGGCCTCGCGGTGTTCAGCTCAGAGGTCTCTGAACCGTTCTCATAATTACATAATGTTCCTTATCGGACTTTTGGGTTGATGGGAAGAAGGCTAGATTGCACGCACCCCACCCGGCTTTCTGCCCCTGTCAGCCATCACCCACGACGGTCATGCCTCATAAACTGTCGTGGTGATGGAACCCTACGAGCTCGAGCTCTTGCCGCTCGACACCCCAGACGATGATCCTCGTTGGGCCGCATACCTGGATCTGTTTGCGATCGTCTTCCTCGAGGGCCGCGCTCCCGAAGACGGCGTGGCTGCTTTTCGCAGGCACCGGCGCGCCGATGGTGCAACCCTCGGCATGGTCACCGCAGAAGGGCCCGGACTCGATGGACGTCATGTTGTCGCTGGGCTGGCCTGGGCGCCGATCCGGGTAAACACCGGTGGAAACATCGTCCCGGTCATGGCCATCAACACCGTCGCGGTCCGTCCCACCCACCGTCGCCGTGGCCTGATGCGCATGATGATGGACCATCACCTCCGGCGTGCCAGAGCTGAAGGGTTCACGCTGGCTGCATTGAGCGCCAGTGAGGCCACAATTTACGGTCGCTTCGGCTTCGGGGTCGCCAGCCGGTGTGTCGAGTGGGAGATCGACACCCAGCGTTTCGCCATCCGTCCGGAGGTGGCGATTGCCCCGGGTTCACTGGAATTCGCCAATCCCCCACTTGATGAGAATATATTCGAACGCCTGTCCGCCGCCCATCAGGCGGCCCATCGTGGTGCTTTCAGTCCCTTGGGCATGCATCTCGCCAAGGCCGACGGCACGTGGGACTTCGACGAGCAGGGACCTTCCAAGAAATTGCGCTACCTGCTCCACTTCGACGCCTCCGGCGCACCAGATGGATTTGCGGAATTCAAGCACGGTAGTTTCGTCAGCAAGTACAGCGAATCCCCCGCGCCCACCGCGGTCCTGTCGGTGTGCTCCTCCAGTCCTGAGGTCGAGCGGGCACTGTGGCAAGGTCTGGCCAGTTTCGACCTGGTCGAGAAACTTACCTACGAATCAGCCGGCCTGGATGACCCCTTGCCCGGCTCGCTCATCGACCCCTGGGCCATCAAACAGAATGCCATCCGCGACGGCATCTGGTTGCGGATCCTGGACCTGGAGAAGGCGGTTGCAGATCGCGGATTCGAATCAGATGGCCACGTAGTCATCAAGGTCGCTGATTCAATGGGGTTCTGTGAGGGAACCTGGTGCATCACTGTGCGAGAAGGCCAGGGGGAGGCTGTGAGAACCTCCCTCTCCCCCGCTGTTGAGCTCGGCGTGGACAGCCTGGCCCGGCTCTGGTTCGGCGATGTGACTGCTGTGCAGCTGGCTCATTCCGGTCTCATTCATGGTTCTCCAGACTCCGTCCAGAAGCTCTCTCGGCTTTTCGCTACCGCTTGTGGGCCCGTGAATTTGAATGATTTCTGATCACGACAGGCTCAGGAACAGCTTTTCCAGCTTCTGAGCGTTGACGGACTCCCCTGTAGGGTCATTCAACAGGCAGGTGCGCATTCCGTGGGCGATGATCGAATAACCGGCCCGGTCGATGGCTTTGGAGACCGCGGCGATCTGGGTTATCACCTCTTCGCAGTCCCGACCGTCTTCAAGCATGCGAATTACGGCGTTGAGCTGTCCGCTGGCGCGTTTCAGGCGAAGCACCGACGGCTTTACCTCATCGGGATCCAGCTGCGTCACTGGTTCGCGTCTCTGGGGCAGGTGCAACGTTTCTCCGGGGGCACGTCCCGTAGCGCCTCCTCGATATGTTGACCGCAACCGGCCCACGTGGTCTTGTGGCATTGGGAACAGGGGACGGGGCGACACATGCGGGGCTCCAATCGGTTGTCGTCATAATTGATTGTATACCCCCCGGGGTATCGCCCCGTCTGTCCTGCCCTCCAAACTGGGGAACTCAGAAGTTGATCATGTGCCCACCGATACCGTGGGCGGCTTCTTTGATGGCCTCGGACAGCGTCGGGTGGGCGTGAACGGCGTGCGCAATCTCATCGGCGGTCAGTTCGTATTTCTGGGCCAGGATGAGTTCCGGGAGCAGCTCCGTGACATCAGGGCCGATCATGTGTGCACCCAGCAGCTCGTTGTATCGGGCATCGGCCACGAGCTTGACGAAACCGACTCCCTCCCCCAGGCCCCAGGCCTTGCCGTTGGCGGCGAATGGGAACTTCGAGACCTTGACCTCGTGGCCCTTGTCTCTGGCCTGTTGCTCGGTGTACCCAAAGGAAGCGATTTGTGGTTGGCAATAGGTTGCTCGCGGAATCATGTCGTAGTCGACGGGGTGGGTTTCAACTCCGGCAATGGTTTCGGCTGCCACCATGCCCTGCGCCTCAGCCACGTGAGCGAGCATCATCTTCGCCGTACAGTCGCCGATAGCGTAGACTCCGGGAACGTTGGTGCGGAGGTGGTCGTCAATGGCAATAGCGCCGCGTTCAGTCAGCGTGACCCCGGTGTTCTCCAAACCATAACCCTCGGTGCGCGGGGCGAACCCGACAGCCGAGAGGAAACGATCCGCTTCCAGGACCTGCGAGGCACCTCCTGCAGCGGGGCTGACGGTGACACGCACCCCACTGCCTGTGTCCTCGATGGACTCGACTTTGGTGGCGGTCAGTACTTTGATGCCCAGTTTCTTGTACGCCTTGGTGATTTCTGCGGAGATCTCCGCGTCTTCGTTGGGAACCATTCGGTCGAAGAACTCGACAATGGTCACGTCAACGCCGTAACTGCGCAAGACATAGGCGAACTCAGTGCCGATGGCCCCGGAACCGCCAATGATGATCGAGCCCGGGAGCTTGTCGGCCAGGATTTGTTCCTCGTAGGTGACTACGTTGGTCGAGACCTTAGTCCCGGGGAGCATCTTTGTGGTGGATCCGGCCGCGATGATGACGTTGTTGAAGGTCACCCGGGTAGTGGTGCCCTTGTCGTCGGCGACATCGATGGTGTGGGCGTCAACGAACGTGCCCCAGCCGTTGAATTCCTTGATCTTGTTCTTCTTCATCAGGAAGTGGATGCCCTTGGTCATCCGCTCCGAGACCTGGCGGCTGCGGGAGAAGGCCTTGCCGTAGT
>ERZ773014.420-NODE-420-length-28893-cov-6.625702_pt1 | contig 28893 bp, 23 predicted proteins | sample MGYA00580841_ERZ773014 | MGnify/ENA primary metagenome ERZ773014 (study PRJEB29015, sample SAMEA2737989) | human oral metagenome | biome: human oral; feature: human-associated habitat; material: dental | place: China | collected 2067 ... | reverse complement strand
CTATTATTATACGCTATTTCTCGTCAAAATCAACCATTTGTTGTGACAGAGCCATTATTAAATTCTTTTTTGCTCTCGTTATACATACATAAAATAATTTTCTCGTTCTTAGCCGAACATTAGAATTTGAAGTTCCCTTTCCAAATAATGTATTAAAATCGTATTTATTCCAATTAGACTCTAATACAAGAAGTACATTGTCATATTCGCTACCCTTAACACTATGTTGAGTACAAATTGGTGAAAATTCTTTTAAATATAAAACACTTTTTCTATATTGATTAAATGTTATCTTTTTTATTCTCTCCCATAAATAAAACCCTTTATTTAAAATATAATCACTGAATAATTCATCTTCTTTGAGTAACCCTTTTACTTCCGCAAATTTTAAAACATCTTCTATCGTTTGATTATCTTCACTTACAAGATAATCAATTGCTTGCTTAAGGCAAATCTTATCATTCCTATTATGAATAGAAAATTTTGTTATTCGTAGAAAATCATTAAATTTATTAGCCTCATATAATTCAATAATCTCCTCTAATATATCTAATCTGCGTAAAATCCTATCTCTATAAGAATTAGCTTCATATCTACCACTCATCCCATTTAATTTATATGACATAAGTGATTCCTTAGTAACTCTACATTTTTCGTAAGCTTCTTCCCATGACATATCTTCTAAAACACTGTATATTGACTGATAAATTTTATTTCCGTTAATTTTCTCCAGCAAATCTAATCTCTTAAATGTCGGTTTTACCTCTAACGCCAATTCTCCCAAAGTCTTATCCCCGTTTAAATTTCCCTTATCAATTTTTTCCTTTATCTTGCTTATAAGCGTAATTATTAAATCAGCATTATATAGATCATATAAGTCTTTAAATCCAGCCATTTCAGCATTATATTTATGCGTTAGCCTTAACTCTTTTGTTTGTTTTCCATCAGAAAAATCCCAAGATTCAAAAATATCCTTCTCCTTTACACTTATAAAATCATCTGTTTCATTTCCATATAAAAATTTAATACTACCTTCTCTAATAGTGCCATTCTCCATATTAGGTGCATTTATATCTTCTGATGGTACTTGCTCAATATCATCATCTCTAAATTTATTGGCTACTTCGATTACGACTCTTGGATTTCTTCGGTTTTGCGTCTTTACTATTTTAGTTAAACTATATTGATTTAAATTACCAACTCCGTCGTCATATATAGACTGCATTGAATCCCCAAAAAAACCAATTACATTTTTCTTACCGCTTTGCTCAAGATGTTTTAATAAAATATCAGCAACTAAAGGACTCGTATCTTGATATTCATCAACAAAAATGCAATCTGCAATATCCTTTAAAATGTCCGCTATTTTTTTGTATTTCTCAAACATTTTTTCTGCAACAATCAAAATGTGATCATGGCTGATTTTAACTTTATTTTCAACATTTGGCGTTACGGAATAATACTCGTCATAATCCACATAAAGATTTTTGAAGTAATCTTTAGAAATTAAATCCTCAGAAAAATCTTTTGGCTTTTTAAAGTTCTTTTCATCTTCATCATTAATAAGTTCTACTAAAACATCCTTTATTTCATTCTGATATTTTCTGATAAGATCCCATATAAACTCATGGATTGTTGAAACCCAAATATTCTCATTTTCTATTCTTGATAAGATTTCTGCAACTGCATTATTTGTATATGTAATGCATACTATCTTAATATCTGGTAATTCCTCTGTGAGTGCATTTATCAAGGAAATTAAGGAGTATGTTTTTCCGCTCCCAGCTCCACCTTCTAAAATGAAATTTCCGCCATTTTTTATACATTTAAGAGCTTTTAAAACTTCTTTTTCTAAAGTTGCTGTATCCATAATAAGCCCTCCTCAATATAATGTGGAACTGCCCATTTTTCATCCTCATTACCATCTTCTTTATCAAAATATAATAAACTTGATGCAAATGCCGACTTCTTTTTCACATTATTTAATGCAAATTTATAATAATCGCCACTTTCTATTTCATCAGCTGCAAAGTCTTTTAAAGCTCCATATTTATAAAACCCTGCTTTGTTTTTTAATATAAAGTCTTTATTTAATGCTATAAATGCATCTTCAAAACTACTTGCTTGATACTCACCATCAGATTCTGGTATTTGATAGGCTATTCTCATATTATCTTTAATTTTATCCTCAGCATTTTTCCCTATAAATTCCTTAAATTGATTATTCGATGTACCAATTCTGGTATCTTTAAAAAATTCTTTTATTGATGCGTTACTTGTATGTGTGCCCTCATCGGGGTGGCAACTCGTATATATAGTTCTTTCTTTTCCATCTTTGTCTATTTTCTTTTCAGCTTTTACAGAGTCAATATCCGTAACAAACAAAACTTTTGTTCCTAAAAAGGAAAATAAAGGCATAAATATATGAGAGTGTGCTCCAACTTCTATTATAGAAATGTTCTGTGATAATAGTGGGATAAGATCTGCTTTTGGCTTTTCTTTATTATCGATTTTATGCATCATCATTGGCATTAAAATTCGTTCGGTATCTCCTTCTATACAAATAGCTTTATCAGCAAAGAAAAGTTCACTTCTATTTATTGTCAAATATTGTTTTACAAACTTAAATCCTTTCTGTTGATCTCCACCATACTCTTCTTTTAAAGAATTAAAACTCTTTGCTATAACCGTATTCCCGTTTTTCTTCAAATATATAATGTCATCAAAGTTACATTCAGAAACTATATGTGAGGAATGCGAAGTGATTAAAATCTGCAACTGCTTATTCTTTTCTTCCAACAACTTATTTCTATGTGCTTTAATATGAGATTTAATATTCCTTATAAATATATACTGTAACTGAGGGTGTGTATGTGCTTCAGGCTCTTCAATATATAAGAGATTTATATCTGCCGGTTGTTCAAATAATTCCTGTATCTTGGTTTCAATCTCAAACAAAATACCAATTAAATTCAAATACCCCAACCCATTATAAGTTTCTGGAAGTGAACAATCTCCTCCTTGTCTGTAACTTAAATTTGTATTATCTGACAATAAATTTTTCTCTGAAATAGATGACTCTATTGCTATATCAATTCCATTTTCTGCACCGCCATAAGTTTTTATAACATCTATAACATCACTAAAAATACCATCAATAGATTCCCCACTTTCACTTTTTTCTCCATTGTAAATCTTATATAATTCTTTATCGGCTTCCTCCAATTTTTCTTCAAGTCTTGTAAATACCAACTCACTTTCATTTTTGGCGGCTTTATAAGAACTAAAATATTTACCTGTTAAACTTGACAAAACATGATTACGATCATCATTAGAAACTGCTCTATCGGCTCGTATTCCTGCCACTTTAATTACTTTTTGAACATCCTTATTATCAATTTCTTCTGATTTATCTTGTGTTATTTGATTTAATTTAACATCAAATCCTCTTGAATGTTTTTTAGTTTCAAAAAAGTTTGAAAAATTCTTGCTGATAAATTTAGAAAATGATATGAAATCTTTAAGCTTCTTTTCGTTAATGATATCTTTTAATTCTATAATTTTCTTCATAGGTATTAATGAGATAAATTCCAAAACTATAGTATTATTATCTGGATTTAAATCCATCATAAATTTTTGGATATTTGCATATGAATCATTGTCATTATACTCAATAAACAATTGCAGATTAACGGCTTCTAATGATTCAACTTTCTCTTGCTCAGACATATCGAAATCCATTATTTTTTTATACAAATCTTTCTGACATTCCAAATTTATATCTTCCCACATTACTTTAGATAAATTTAACATCTTGTCCAAAATAATAAGGGCTGATGTTTTTCCACAATTATTTTTACCTATAACTAACGATAATTCATCTTTAAAATCTAATTCAAAATCTTTTAATAATCTAAAATTTTCAACTTTCATCTTTTTTAAAATCATTCGTAATTTCCTCTTTTAATTTATAATTGCTCAATTATATATTCAATGTTCTTCAATGCTATAATACATAAAATCACAGGTTACTAATAAACTTCCATCAATTTGTATACTATTTAAGAAAGCTATGACATTTTCATCAATCAAGCAATTAATTCTTTGTCATATACAAATTAATCTCTTTTACTAACGTTTTTATAATCGTTTGAATCTATTTTTTTACACTTAGCCTTCTTTCAAGTAAATTTATTATGCTTGATTTAACTGAATCATAAATATCCTCTTTTAATCCATATTCCAAAAGGACAATCTTATTTAATTCAATCCACTCTGGGTCATTTAACTGTGCAAAAATATCTTCAATATTTTTGTTTTTTACTTTATCCCAATACTCAACAATCTTGTTTTTTGATTTAAAATCCAATAGATTAGGATTTAGAAAATAAGATTGACTAATTCCATCCTTTGTTAAATCAGTTACTCCAAGACCTCTTCCAAACCCAGAACTCATCAACATGAATAATGAAATTGATGAATTAAGAAGCGCATGAATCAAATCATCATTATCTTTATATTTCTCCTTTATTCTAAATGCTGTAACTCTCTGATTTACAACTGTTGGATTTTCAAACTTTGACCAAAAAAATCTCTTCTCTGGATTAATAGAAGTTGTAAAATCTGCATATTGTGGAATTTGATCTGCTTTAAACCAATTATCTTTAATTTTACTTTTTCTACTTATCGCTGCTGAATGACTTTCGATTGACTTTAAATATTCAATCGTTTTTTCACATCCTAGTTTCTCCATATCTGAGATTGAATCCTTGGTATAAAAATAATAATTCTTTACATCTTTTATAATATATTCATCTACGTCATTTAAATTTTTTAAAATTGGATAACTATACTCCTCATCAAATTTAATTGAATCTGAAATAAATAGTTTATCAGCTCCAGTTCTAACCCCTCTACTACTATCAAACACTTTATTCAAGCATATTAATTTATCGGAAATATTTTTAAGCCAACTAACATCATCAAATAACGGTTCTAGAGACATGCCTAAATTTATATACTTAATAACTTCGTCATTATTATATTCTTGTATGCACAAATCAGATGATTCGTTGCCCAAAATTGTATTTTGAATTAATTCATCAAGTTTACTATGGCTACAAACACTTGGGTTCTTATTCAAACCAATAAACTTGACCTTAGTACAGTTGTTTTGTTTTTTATTCTTCAAAACAATAATAGATGCAACAACATCTGCATTATCAAACCATTTCCCTTTATTCGAAGAAATAACAAACTCTATGTCAAAAATATTGCTTAATGTCTTATAAAATGATTTATATTCTTTTTGAGTTTTAAACCATGAATTAGATACAATTACTCCAAGTTTAGAGTTATCACTATCTATCAACAATTCTTTATATTTTAATATCAAAATCTGGTATAAATCTGCTCTATTATCAATATTGTATTGCTCTGTGAAGCTTAATAAATTCTTATTTTCATTTAATCTATTATTACTACTAATGAACGGTAAATTTGAAATAATACAATTAAATTTAGGAATAATCATTTTTTCATTTTTTCCAGTTAGTGGATTTACAATATAAATCTCATTTCCAGAATTAATATCAATTGCATCGCTCTGAAATACTATATTTTTAAAATTCATACTTTCTTTAGATGTTATAGCCAAATTAGCTATTTGAAGTGGATAGCTATATTTATCAGAAACCCAAACATGATTATGTGCATATTCAATTCCTTTATACTCAGAAATTTTTTCTATTAAAAATTTAGCAATTGTTCCAGAACCTACAGTAAAATCAGCAAAATTCCCATCTAAATCTTCTAAAGTAACTTCCACTAGATATCGTGCCAATCCTTGTGGTGTTGTATACAATCCCATAAGTTCGCGTTTAGACGTATCAACTATATTTTCCAGAATTTTAGATGTAAAGGTAGTCCCTACCTCCGAGAAATCACAATTTCCTAAATACAAATTAAATTCATTTAAATTCGCAATAACTTCTGTCGGTAAAATAACTTCATACTCATCTACATGAAAAATAGTATAAAAATCAGTTGTCATAACGACTGAATTTAACAATTCTTTTAGTTCACAAATATTTTCATTTTCTGAAAATTTAACAAGCAAAGTATTTATAGCATTATTTTTTTCTCTCAATAAATGCGCAAATATTAACCTGTTTATCCATTTAATAATTATGTTCTTTGCATACGATTCAGCATATTTTTCTATTGTATTTATCTTATCTATATTTTCCAGTTCTGCTTTTTCTGTCTTAACCCAATATTTAATATATTCTAACAGTCTATGATTCCCACTTTTTACTATAAAATCAGCTGTAATTGGAGTTAATTTTTTTGTTATAGTCTCAACATAATTTGAAATATTAAATTCAATAGGAACACCTTTAAATTTTTCTTCTATCAAACATTGATTTAAATAACTTAAAGTTTCATATAATTGTTTCTTCCATACATATGGGTTAGATTGAACAGATACCCTAGAATTCAATATTTCTTTATAATTATCAAAAACCACTGTCGGATAATTATTCCATGTTCTATCACTATTTCTTATATAGATACTTACATATTGGAAATTCCATAACACAAAAACTGATGTTCCTAATCTGTCCGCCTTATCTCTTGCATTGGAAATAAATTCAGCGTCATCAATAGAAACGTCTGGCATTTTTAATTCCCATCCCATCAGTGGTTTTAGTTTATTCTCATCTTCAAAAATAATTGCATCTGGAAACAATGTCTCATTTCTGGAATCTCTAGCATTTTTAGTTTTTAAAGATAATTCGCCTACAGCTTTTTTCATTCTCCAAGTATTCTGATTAAAAATCAAATTGGCTTCACTTATCAATTCTCCGCCTTCACTTCGTTCATTTGAAAGCAATATTGTATTGTTTTTCATCTCTAAATCTCCTCCAACAAATTTACACGTTCTAATTTGGTCAATAGGTCTAAATTGCTACCCTTTATATGAATTGCAGCCTCTCGAATCCTATTTTGAGATATTTCAATATAATCCACAGGTTTATTTTTAAAGAGAGCGACCTCTTCATTCTTTTCAATACCTATAAAATTTCTACCTTCCAATACAGCCGCAACTAAAAAAGAACCTGCCCCACATGTGTTATCTAAAATCACATTCCCTGCTTTAGAAAATGTCCTAATAAGATATCTCGCTAGTTCAACCGGTTTCTGCGTAGGATGAAAAACTTTGCCCTCTGATTCTGCTGTTTTAAAATATAAAACATCAACAGGATATCTTTCTCCATTACTTTCAACCAATGTAGGATTAAACTCACCATATGAACCAGTTAATTGTTTTTTTCTTACCCCTTTCGTATAAGGCTCCCCTTGAATCATTTGAGGACAATAATATGGTTGCCTTCTGTAAAAAACCAGAATATCTTCGTGTTTTCTTAAGGGTTGTTTTTTTGCATTTAGAAAATTTGTTGGTTTAGATTTTTCCCAAACATATTTATATTTATAATTCTTAGAATTTGATAACATCAAACTTGCAGTAAATAATCCTGAAGCAGTAAATATCATTGCTCCATTTTCTTTTACTATTCTATTATATTCCATCCATAATTTTTCAAGAGGTATTAAACTATCCCATTTATTCTGAGTAGTTCCATACGGCAAATCAACCAATAGCATATCCACTGTTCCACTAGGTATTTTTGCCATTTCCTCCAATGTATCGCCCTGAATTATATTATTTAAAAATTTTGTATTTCTCAAAGTTTTTATATTTTTTCTTGTCATTTTATATCCATCTTTCTTGATTATATTTAATTTACTATTTTCACACGCTCTACAATATCTGAAATATCACAGTCTAATACATCACATATCCTTAGCAATACATCAGTTGTAACATTTTCACCATTTTTTATCTTGTAAAATGTACTTCTACTCACTTTAGCTTTATCCATAAGTTCTGTATTTTTCATTTCTATATCTATCAATCTTTTGAATAATTTTTTATAACTAAGTTTTGACATGATCAACCTCCAGTTTCGTCTTATCCAACATAATATCATTTCTATTATACCATACAAATAAAACTTATAATAGCATTATATTCTTTTTTCTCGAATATTTTCTCCGGCATAACAACTCAAAAAATAATCGGTACAGTGAATACTACATTGACAATAAATTTATCTCTCAGCCTCTTTATAAATCTTACTCTCTTCCTTATAATTTCCTCTTTCTTCGCTCCGATATTTCCTAATTACACCAATAACCGACTCTTTTTTCTCCGTTTTATTCCTACCAAGATATTCATTCATATTAACTTTCAAATGATCCAATTCATCATACTGTATTGCTAATAAATTGTATTTCTTGGCAATCTCCTTTTGTTTAAACTGTAATTCTTTGGACTGCTCATTCAATTTTCTGAAAAGATTTTTACTTGATTTTGTCTTTAATTCTCCTATTACCATATGTCTCAAGTACGGAAATTGCTTAAGAAAAATATCTATTTCCTCATAAGACTTCTGATAGGCTTCTACATCTTTTCGATTCATCATCATATAAATTTTGTCATTTGGATTTTTACGATAGCCTTCATAATGTTCTCTTTTACTAATACAGATTTGAATATGCTTTACTACTTCCTTTATCCTTTTTTGCTCCCATAACAGCTTATCAAATTCCTGTCTTAGTCCATTCTTTTCAATAGAAATTCGGTCAATAACTTTTTCCAGTTCTCGCATTAAGCTAAACCCTTTTTCATGAATTGCAACCATAGTATCGGCAGCCGTCTTCATATTGTGTTTTATTGCCCAATGCTCATATCCTTTGCTTGACTTTGCTTTATCGTTGTTTTTAAGGTCTATAATATTGCCAAGTTCTTTGTCTTTATTCAAGATTCGTTCTTTAATTTGCTCCTCCGTATAGTTTATGCCTATAGTCTTTGCTCTTGCAAATCTCTGCTGATTTTTATTCCTGAAAGCTATGTGTTTTCCTTGTTTAATTGCATAACCACAGCTTTCCATCTTAGATATAAAGTCCTGCCAGTTAATTGACTGTTTTATAGCTCTGTCAATATCAAATTGCAATCTTGATTGTAGCTGCTGCCCTTTCTATCTGCATTCCAGTCGTACCAATTCACAAACTTTCTTCGCTTAATCTCGTTGATTTCTTTCTGCGTTTCTTGGTCGATGACAGATAAATTATGCTCCCTGCATAGTCTGTCGTTTTGGCTTCTGATGTTCATATAGGAACCGTAATAGGAATGATAAACCTTGCCCTCGTCCGCATCTATGGAATTAAAAATGATATGATTATGAATATGGTCTTTGTCGATATGTGTCGCTAAAACATATTCATATTTACCCTCTAAAATCTTCTCGCAAAGTTCAATTCCTACTTAATGTGCTTCTTCAAAGCTGACTTCTTCCGGTACAAAAGATTGTATTAGATGATGGGCTAAAATTCTAGTTCTTGAGTTGAATTGCCTCTTTGTAAGTTCAAATTCTTTATGAGCATTTTCTCTACTACAAAGATGAGTTGTAACATAAATTTCATCAGTCTTATCTCCGTTACAGATATAATCTATTGTCTTTTTTGGTGTCGTCTTAATCGTATGTATATTTGTAACAGCCATTATCCGATCACTTCATTAATAATATAGTCGGAAACTTTTTCTCTGAATTCTGATAGAAAAAGTAGCTCCTCTTGCAGAGATTTTTGATACTTTTAATATCATCTTTGTAAATACCTCCTGTGCTATTTACCATTTTTGCAATCTGATTTAGGTTCGCTGAATTACGACTGAGAAGAGAAGAAAATTCCCTCAGTTCTTTTCTGAAAGTTCCGGAAATATCTATGCTGATGATTCTGTTTTTGAAAATACTGTCCCTGTAAAACTCTCTTTTATTTTTGAAATTGGTCAATGCAACTCTTCGGTTAAGCCCATTCATATCTTCTTCATTTATCATAAAATATACTATGCAATTGTTTTTACGATTAGCTGTTTTCGACATGTTTCATCACGCCTTTCTTTTTCGGGGTCTTAAAGTTCTCTCTAAACTCTTTAAGCTGAATTCCCAGCTTACAAGCCTACTTTGTAGACTGTGAGCAAAAAGTATATGCTTGCTATCTCTCTGAACACACTCTTTTATTAAAATTAGCTCTATTCTCTTATGATTATCACAGAAGAATATAGGCACACCGTGGTAAATGATGATACCTATTATTTTGTCATTCTTCCCTTTTATAAAAGTTAGAAATTATCGCCACCACTACCTCACTACCTTGCCTTACCGGTAACAAAGTAGCGGTAGCATACTTTTTCAAAACTCTTAGAAGGGAAATTTCATATCCTCTATTTCAACAAATTCCGTATTTACATTTCGTTTATAAAACTTCTTGCTGACTCAAACTACTCCGTCAATTCTAACCGTCTTACTTTTAACAGATAGTTCCAATGTCCATTCATCTGCTATCTCATTTACCATCAGTTTTGAAAATACTTTTTCGTTCGTTTCAGGATATCTGCTCGTAAACTCAACAGAGTATAACAACTTTAACGTTTCCAACTTCGTAGCCACCCATTCCATAAAACCCAAGAAATTTTGAACATTTTTGTTCTCACTATTATGTGTTTTAATAACATAATTCAAATCTATTTTAAGAACCAACTTAACGCTTGAATAATGGTAAAAAACGAAAGAAAACTATAACAATAATGAGATTACAAAAAACCTTGAAGATTGGAAAGCAAACTATTCTGACAGCCTGAAAAAATTCGGAAATTAAATAAACACAGAAAAAGCACATGACTTTAAGACATTAAAAATCTTTCAGCCATGTGCTTTGTTTTTATACTATTCGATGATTTAGACAAACTGGGATTTGTATAGATTACCCTTCCATATATGCCGATACAATTCCCTTTTTTAAGCTACCACGCACCGTAATACAATGTCCAAAGAACATATCGTCATCGTTGAAATAGGCAGAAAAAGAACCTCCCGGCGTTATTGATATGCTGCTGAGTTCCATTCGTTCTGAAAAGCTCTGCTCTGTAATTTCCGGAACTGACTCATCTGCCGAATCACGCCATTCACATGCAAGTGCGGTGAGCTTTTTTACCGCAAAGTTACGCATTTCTTTGTCCCAATTTGCCTGTTCCAACAACATATTCTTCATGGATTTTCTTGCTTTTGTCCAGCTGCTCTTATTGTCCTTGTTTACTTCAAGTAAAATATCAATCGTCTTACCCTGCCAAGAAACACTCCCCTCAAACCAACTTATATTCTTTATTCAGAGTCAGCCCACCTAAGATTTCATCTTGTAAAATAATCGATTTGTTGTATTCAGTGAGGATTTCTTCAAATGACACACAAGGTGCATCTTCTTCAATGATTTCTACAACAAAAAATTGATTTTGTGAAGACCTTGTAATACCGTCAGGAATATCTTCATGTTTTTTTGTTCGTACCTTTAAGCGATAAATCGTTTCGTTCTTAAAAGAACCGAAAACATCGCCCTTATCATGTTCCTCATCACTGACAGGATATACCAAGCGTCCTTCATTTTTATATAATACGCCTGTTTTGCACTCCACATATGCTAAAAAGTAAACCGCGACATCCCAAAAGCCGTTTCTCTTACTTGCTCCTCCAACTCTCTCCGTCAAAACAAGAATTTCAATCTCCTCTTTCTCAAAAGTATCTTTCCATTCTTCCTTTGTCATTTTGTTTTTCTCTCGTAAATATTCAAGCAAATTCATTTGATATCCCCCCTTATAAATTCTAATTTACCACCCACTATTTCCACAAAAGCCACCCACCAAAATGATAGAAGGCTTTCTAAACAATTCACTTAAATTCAACAACTCCCTTTAAAACCTACTTTTTCAACTTTTAGTATCAAAATAATATCATCGAAGAATTTTTTCACCTATAAATCGTTAAAATGTACTGTTTTCAACGGTCTTATAGAAAAACCATTTCTGTTACTCCCACTCGATATGTCCATTGATACTGTTTTGTATAAACGGCATAAAATCAAGGTTTTTTATATCGGTTTTAGCCTTATTATCCGTTTTATTTCTGTTTATCTGATTTTTTGCAAGCATATTGCAAGCACGAAACTATTCCTTAATTTTCCAATAGCCTGTCTTGTTAGATCCTACTCGTTCTATATATTCATTTTCTTTCAAAAATCTAATGTTGTTTTCGATGGCCGTTAATCCTATACCTATAATTTTGGATAATTGTGCTTGAGTTACATTAGGATTGTTTCTTATTTCTTCTAAAATTTTCTTTCGTCTATCATTTAGAGGTCTTTTATCTCCCACTTTATTACCCACTTTATCCCCTACATTGTTAATCCAATTAAAAGGAATGTTAACTACAATTGAATTTTCTCTAAAATCAAACACATCTTTTCCATAGCTATCTATGATTTTAGGAACGCCCCTTCCTGAACGCTCGCTGATGTGAAGCTGCAAAAATATTTCCGACAGTTTTTGGTTAACAGGGATAGACTCACCCATATAAAACCCTTCAATCGTCTGCTTCGGATCAAGTGTGCCTCTTGAAAGAATCTCTATACGGTTACTATATACCGTAATCATCGGTGCATTTCCATCTATCCACTTATTATGAACAAAGGCATTTATAACCGCCTCTCTAAAAGCACTCATATCAAATAAAGCAACATCTTTTCTTGTAGTAATTCTTCTGCTTTCATCTGCTTGGATTATATTTATTACATCTGCATATTCTAATACTTTATCTAAGCTTAACAAAATGCACGTGTTACCGAACTCTTTTACAGAATATAGAGGACTTGCTTTCGTTTCTCCACTAAACACCGACACTCTTACAGGTATATGGCTGTCATCCGACAACAATTGAGCCATCAAATTATACCTACCATCTTTAGTTAAAAGCCCAAGATTTTTCTTAAAAGTTTCAAATTTCAAAGAAATTCCTCTGCCTGCATAATATGTAAACAATCTTTCAAAAGTTAAATCTTGATATTCAGATTCAATACTATCTATTGTTTTTTCTTTGTTGCTTAGTACTTCAAATAAATGAGCTTCTCTATCAGGATATTTAGCAACACTCACTTTACTTGAACCTATTCTAATATATCTCATTCCATCAAAAGAAGTTGGAACATTTTTAGCTCCAGGAATTTCTAATAGAACTACCCTCTTATTAGCAAAATCCACTTCATGGAAAGAAAAAACAATATCCGGTTTCAACTGCCTTGCTAAATAATGCTCTAATGGCTCACCTTTAACATCTACTCTATAATTAAATTTAGTTCCTAAAACTTCATGAGTTTCATTATTTACACCCCAAACAAGATACCCATATTCCTGTCTGCAAATTGCAGCTGCATTTGACAGTGCGGATATATATTCTCCTATTCCATGTGCTTCGTACCAATTTTCTTTGAATTCAAACCATTCTTCTTCTGTTTGATGACTTATTAAATTTTTTATGATTTCAAGATACTTATTCATAGTTTTATCCCTCACTTTATTACCCACGTTTATTATATCATATGTGGTGGATAAAGTGGGGGATATTTTTGTCATTTAACATGCCATTGTAAAATATTTTTTAATAATCAAAAGTTTCAATTACCTAAGGCAAAATCAAGAAAAAATTTCAGAAAATGCCAACCAAAAGACATTCACCGTTAAAAAGCGTGTCGGAAATATTATCGACATTACTAACAATGAGAAGGCGCAATCAAGCAGGGGATATGAATTCTGGGCTACCAAACACAACCTACAAGTAGCTTCGGATATTGTTATTTTAATGCGTGAAAAAGGCTTTAAGTCTCTTGCTCAGCTTGATGATTTTATCAAGAAAAGTGCGGATAAAAGACAAGCTCTACAGGACAAAATCAAGTTGCTTGACGAAAAGATAGCTACCCTTTCCGCTACTATGGAGCAAGTCCATACTGTTACGAAATACCGCCAAATTTATCAGGCATATAAGAAAGACCCTACTGACAAAGCCTTTGCCGGTGAGCATAAATCAGAAATTCTTTTGTACGAAAAAGCCCTTGTCTACCTTAAAAAATCATACTCTAAAATGCCTAATTCCAAGCAGATTTTTGAGGAGCTTGAAAAATTGAACGAAAAAAGAATACCCTTATGCAAGAGTATTCTTCATCAAAATCCGAGATGACCGAACTGTTTCAAATCAGGAAAAACTATGAGAAGTATATGGGGAAAGAGATGGAGAGGTAGGATCTATAAATCATAAATATTTGTGTACCTATCTTTAATGTCATCGAGTAATTTTTTTGTATTTTCCATAAAATCATCTATCTGTTCCTTATATGCTGAGGTTCCAATGATTTTATTGTATATGACATCTATTCCGCCCCGTATATAACTCTCAAAAAGATTAATATCCTCTTGAGAATCTGCTAAATATCTAAAAGCTTTATCCATTCTACGCTCTTCATTAGGCTCATAATTTTTGTCAAGAAGCATAATAAGTCTAAAATTAATTTTAATATCTTTTGCTTCTTTAGTCATTTGTTCGGTAAAGATACTAGCATCATACACGTTGCCGTGTTCACTTTTGGTTTTATCTAAATCACACTTCTCGCCATATAAAAAGCCAATTACTGGAGCTAATTTATAAACATCTACATATCTATTAAAAATCTTTTTTTCACGAAGCAATTTGACATAATTAGCATGCCTTCCATACAATGTTTTTTCAGTTCTAAAATAATTTTCATTCATATCTGAATCCTCATTTCACGTCAACATAATATTCATCAATTACATCAAAAATAAGTTCCTTACCTATTTTTTCTTCCATATACTTTTTCATATGGTTACCCTCTGTATCTTTGGTAAATACAATAACTTGCTCAGCAATCTGAGGAATAAACTCACATATAGGCTTTATCCTTTTTGTATCAAATGTAGAAGCTGGAGCCTCCATGACTAACGGATAAGGCTCTGAAGAAAACAAACTCGTTTTTTCATCTTTGGACTTTTTATTCTCCTTGGCAATCTTAATTATTGAAGAAATAAACGCTAAGATTGTTCCAATATTTTGTCCTACAGAACCTTCAACGCCTTTCTCATCTATATAACGAACGGAATCAATACTTATACGATAGCCATTTGTTATGGTAAGTTTAAATTGTGAATCTTTAAACATTGTAGAGTAAATATCATTAATATCTTCTTCTAAACGATTCCTCATTTCCTCTTCACTTGTAGCCTTTAATTGAGATAGCCTTTCAGAAATTTCTTCTGCATATTTTTTACCTAATATAGCAATAGTGTTATCCGAATTAATATTTTGTAATTCATCAACTTCATTCTGATATTTATCTTTATCTGACTTTAATTTTCCAATAGACTCTATAATTTTATCTCGCTTTTTATTACAATCTTGAATAGCTCGTTCAGCCTTCATTTTACTATTTTGGTTTTCTCTTACAATTCTATCGGCATTAGAATTGGTTAGCTCTGCATCCAGTTCTTCAATCCTATCTTTAACCGACTCAATATCATTACAAGTTTTTATATATCTCTTCCATTTAGTATCTAAACTTGAATATAAACTTTTATAAGTTTCACTAAGACAAATGTCCTGAATTTTTTCTTTAAATATATCTATCTCGGTACTCATTGAATGTGGCGGAATATATTTTAATAATGAATCAATATTCTTATATGCCGCAGTTCCCTCATCTAGTGAAGTACCACATATACATTCCTTTTGAGCTTTTAAATACTTTATTGTATCTTCTGTTATATTAGGAATATCTTTACCTTTTAAATATTGACTTTTCAACTCTGGAAGCACATCTTCTGCAAGTTTCCTTACAAAAAACTCCCAATAAGACTGGTTAAAGTCTTCGAAAAAATCCGAAACTATATGGTTTTTATTTTCTTCGTAATTGCTCACTTCTTTTGCTTTTTCATTACGCTCATTTTGCAATTGAGCACCATGCGAATGTTTGCTTATCTGAGCACTAGCTTGTTCAATTATCTCCTTTGCACATTCAATTTCTTGATCTATCTGATTTAATTTTTCTCTATTTTCTTCTATTTCGCTTGTATTTTTGCTTATTTCTTGCAAAAGTTCCTTGAGTCTTTCGTTACCATCAGTATTTATGTCACTATCAAATCTTTTTGAAACACTATTCCTATTAGTGGATAAATGCTTAATCGCTCTGTCAATAGCTTCTAAACCTAACAATCCTTTTACTGCATCTGAAAATCCCCCAACCTTTTTATTTCCTTGAATTTCTTCGCTCATTTGCTCAATTTTTTCTCCACTAAAGAAAAAGTATGGGTACAATTCTCTTGGTAAAATTTTATTGATTTCGTCGTCTGCATTTCGCCCTTTAAAAAATTTAACATTACCATTTTCGTCGTATTTGTCAATCTCAAATATGTCTGAATCTGCTGCTTTTACTTTATCCCCATATCCCCTCGTATAGTTTAATTTCCTAGATATGGTGTATATGAAATTTCTGTGTTCTAATTCTAAAACAACTTTAACTTCTATTTTGTCATTAGTAGGCGTTGAATATTTAACATGGGTATTGCATAGTTCTTTTCTCTTAAAATCATTCTTGCCATATAAACACCATATAAAAGCATTAGCCAATGATGTCTTCCCGGAGCCATTATCTCCAAAAACAAGTGTAACATTCCTACCATTACGCCCATCAGCAAACGTTATTTTTGCATCTTTAAATTGTCTAAAATTTGAGAGAGTTATTGATTTTAATAGCATTTTAATTCCTCCTCAATTTTTTTATATATTTCTATGACAATATCCTGTCTGTAGTCATCCTCAATAGAATTAAGGTTTTCCTGCTCTAATTTTACTACCCAATTCATCAATCTATTGACTAGATCATCGTTTAACTCTTTGTTCATCTTAACCTCCATAATTATAACTCATCTATAGTTTCATCACTAAAGTCGTAGTCTTCGTAGGTGTTTTCTATTTCAGTTATCAATTTTAATGATTGCATTTCGTTCAACGCCAATCTTCCAAACTCTTTTACTCTTAAAAGCTCTCTTCGTATCAGAGACACATCATAAATGATTTCACTTTTAGGAAGATTTGAGGCTTCTGATAAAGGTCTCGGAAGTGTTATAAAATCATATATTTCCGCATATTCCTTCCCAGGTGCTTTTCTTAAAACCCTTCCTCTCCGTTGTATGTATTCCTTCGGATTTGTAGTGCTAGCAAGTATTAGAGCAGTCTTTATTCCTGGAATATTAACACCTTCGTCTAAACATTTTATTGCTACAATCGCTTGTATTCCATCTTTGTCAATAAATCTTTCTTTTATCTGCGTTCGTTCCTCAATAGTTTCTTCTGATGTAAATTTTGCTGTTTTTATTCCAAGCTCTGCAAACATCATCTTCCGTACGACATCGATTTGTCTTATATCAGATTCGTCCGTAGGTAATACATCTAAATCATCAGATATATAACTTGTCGCTCCGCAATACACTAATATATTTCTTTTATCCTTATAGTCCTGTAATACATTCTTTAGTGCAGGTATTTTAGCTGTAGCTCCAGCAACAAGCCGTGCTCTTTTAAGGGTAAGCATTTTACCTTTTTCTGATAAATAAACCTCTTTAGAATTAGATATACGAATTTCTTTTTTTATTTTCTCGGACAACTCTCTATATTGATTTAATTCAACATCAGAAAGAAGAATAATTATTGGATGATAATAATATGGAGTTAACATATTTTCTTTAATTGCTCTTTCTAATGAATATTCAATAGCTTTATCCCCAAAATAATTATAAAGTAAAGATGTTCCGCTCTCATCCATATGACGATCAAATGTAGCTGATAGAGCTAATTTATAGTCATAATTGTCTGTTAGTGTTCGACTGATTTTAGTTGCACCAAAATTATGAGCCTCATCAACAACTAATAGCATTGATTTTTTTATTTTACCCAATTCATTTTGTACATAAGATGTTGAAAATGTTGCATTGGTGCATATGAAACAAAAGAACTTTTCAACATCATTAATATATGATTGAACTGTAAGCCTTAACTTGTTTTTCCAGTTTTTTTGTGGGGAATTTGAATATCCAATAATTGGCTTCATATTAAATTTTTCAATATCTTCTACCCATTGATCAACCAAATGTTGATATGGACAAACAATAATTACTCCTAAATTATCGTTTAAACTCTCTGATAATTTAGATATAGCACCTAATGCAGTCAAGGTTTTTCCTGTTCCGGTTGCCATATCAAAAATACCTTTATAACCGTTTTTTGCCCAATTTTTAATAGCTTTTTCTTGATAATCTCTAAGAGGATTGTATTCCTGTGGAATTCTTGCTCCTAATCCCAGCTTTTTATAATTAGCTACAGCATCGCCATATTCATTCTCATCTATAGAAAATTCTGGTGCTATATTTCGCTTGTATCTCTTGATAATTTCATCGGAAACTTCAGGAAATTCAAGCACTTCTATGCCACTTTCATATCCATTCCATATCGCATCGAATGCTTGCTTCTTCTCACGAACCCTATCAACATCTTTATCATTCCAGCTACAAAATACATCTATTGCTTCATAATTTTTTCGAATTGCTGTTTCAGACTCATTCATAGATCCACTAAAAGCCACTATATTATCATCCCAATCTTCCATAAGACCTAATTTTTCGTGATAAATACCGATACCATTGTCAACGACAGCCACCTTAATATCAAGAGTTCCTATTGTAATCAAGTATGCAAGTAAAGCTAATCTATCAGATTCTAATTCATTATTTGGTTCTTTAAGTTCTCGAATAAGTGCATTCTTGATTACTTCATCACGATTCTTGTATCCTGTTTTAATTGCCTCTATATCTTCATCTGATAAACAAGGAGATGTAACCAATTTTATTTTTCCGCCTCTTCTTGCTAAACTGCAGATGCCTTTCGAAATTTCAATAAGACTCGAAGATGAGAAAAAACCAACCGAACGCTTGTAAGAACAGGACTCACTTAAAACTGGAACAAAAAAACTTGAAACCACATCGGTAATTTTTGAGCGATATTCATTTTTAATCTCTAAATCTTTTAAGCTCATATATTCACCTATAAATTGTCCTCTATATATTCTAATACTGCCACCAATTCTTCATACTCCTCATCAACTGTAAAATAACTCGTACTTAACCTTAATGTTCCAGCAGGAAATGTGTTTAAAAATTTATGTGCTAATGGCGCACAATGTAATCCCGTTCTAAGAACAATGTTATTCTCAGCAAATATTCTGCCCGCACTATCACTACTTAAGCTTTTTATTACAAACGAAACAACTCCAACATAATTCAAACTGCTATTATTCCCAACAATATCTACAAAATCATAATTCGAAAGTATGTCAATTAGTTTTTGTCTGTTTTGTTTTTCTTTTTGGTATATGTTTTCTATTCCGGTTTTCTCAATCCAGTTCAATGAAGCATACAACCCTGATATGGCATGTGTATTTACCGTGCCGACCTCATATCTCTCAGGAATTGATTTTGGCATTTCCTGATTCGTAGAATCAAAGCCGGTTCCTCCGAAAATAATTGGAGATAATTCAATCCCGTTTCTCATTACAAAGCCCGAAACACCCTGAGGTGCATACAAGGTTTTATGTCCAGCAAAAACTGCAAAATCGATACTGTCTAGTCCAACATTTATATCAATAAGTCCTGCTGTTTGTGCCATATCCACTACATTTACTGCACCATATCCTTTTGAAAGCCCGGTAATTTCTTCTACAGGAGCTACTAACCCCGTAACATTACTTGCATGAGACATAATAACTAAGTCAGGATTAAATGCATCAAATTGATATTTAATCGAATTTAAATCATATTTGTAGTTTTCATCTATCTTCAACTGTCTTACTATAATTTTATTATCTTTTATATAGTGTTCTAAAACTCGTGTAACCGCATTATGCTCGAAGGGTGTAATATACACATTTTTGATGTTTTTATCCAAGATTCCCTGTATTATCATATTCAGAGCGAGTGTAGCAGTAGACGTGAAAATGACAACCTTATTTTCACAGTGCAAAAGTTTTTTTAATTTATTTCTTGTATCTGCAACTAACTTAGAAACCGTTTGTTGTTCCTTAGATAGACTTCTACCGAAACTGCTTCCGAAATTTCTACAAAACTTATCCGTGAATTCATATACTTCTACAGGTTTAGGAAATGTAGTTGCAGCATTATCAAAATATGCCATATCCCTCATACCTCCTCTCGTTATTGTAGTAATTTACTCAAAAGTTCCATAAGCACCTGTCTTTTTTCACTTTCTGAAATCGACTGTCCCATAGACAATAATTGAGCTTCAACTGCATTATATAAAAGATTAGATCTTTTGCTTCTTTCAACTTTATCAAATCTTTTAACTTTGACCCTACCATCATTATCATAAAACGACAATTGATATTGATTTGCTTGGATTGCATTAATATCATCTTTCAAAGTTACATTAGTATCTTCAGTATAAGCTTCAGCCGTCTCCTTATATTCCACTATACGATTTTTAAATTTCAAATATGTGTCATTGTTCCAATCTTCTATACGCAAATCTGTAGCAAGCTTTGCTAAGCGAACTATAAATGCATCACTATCAGCAGTAATATTTTTAAATAACATCAAGCATTTTTCTGTTCCATTATTAAATACATGATTATAAATATTGTCATTTAAAGTCTCTAACCAATCCCTAACAGTCGATGAAATTGAAGCATCTTTATTTATTTTTACGCCATTTGCAAAGCTGTACTGAACTTCATTTAACAATAATTGTTTTGTCTCTTCCAATAAATTGTCAAAAAACATCTTTGATTTTTCTATATTTTCGATGACTCCAACATTGAATTCAGAATAGCCATATTCCTTAGGCAAGTGCTCAAACAACAAATCTTGACCATTTAATCCTGAACGCAAGGAGTTTAGTAACGCCAAGTACCTTTTATCAATTTTATTTCCGTCTATTTTCTTTTTAGAATCCTTTGTAAACTTAGGTAATGAAAGATACCATCTCTTCATTGCAGAAACGATATAATCATACGAATTCAATAATTTTTCTGACTGAATTACATATGGAGCAAATAACTGTTCCATTCTCGCAACGAATTGTTCTTTGTCTTCATTCCATTCCAAATAATGTAAACTAAATGATTCCGGATCGGCATTAATCTGTTCTATAGTATCTGCATTTAAAGGTATTTGTCCTGAGTTGCTTTTTATAACAATTTCCTGCTTATAATTATGGAATACTACTGACAAATAAATTGGTATTAATCCGCGCCTTAATCCAATATTGAATTCAGGCAATGTTAGATAATCATAAATTTCTCTAAACTCAACTTTACCATTCTTCTTAGCCTTAAACACAAAGTCTAATATGCCAAAGAGCATATCCTGCATATACTCATCTTGTGTGTTAAAATTTAATTGTACAGGATATGTGTCTAAAGTTAGTATGCCTGTCATAATTAATGTGCTTCGCATAATAGAAACTTCTTGTCCGCTTCCATTAAGTCCTAAATTAGTGTCCAACTCATTTCTCAGTAAAGCAGTAATTATTTTATTTCTACTATTAGTTGCAACTCCAGTTATTTCATTTTTATTTATTACTTCATTATTAATTACAGGTGTTTTGGAAAAAATGCTATTACATATATTTGACAGAAGCCCCGTCAAATCAGATTTTCTATTAATATCCTGTTTTTTGGAATTATATATATAGAGAGAAGAATTGTTTTCAGGTCTAGTATACTTCCCAATATATTTATTGATTACATCTAGTAAATCTTCATATATCACTTCATACTCGTCAAATAAAACCTTATCATCAACAGACTGATCCTTTAGTATAGTAACAGCATTGAACTCATAAATAATATCCTCTATTGATTCGAAAACTTTTGGCGACACAAAAATACATCTTTCAGATTTATACGAGTTTGATGTTAATATTCTCTTCACTCTTTCAATTTCACCATCTTCCGATGGTATAATCGCCAAAACAAAACCATCAGCATTATCATTATTGAGAGATGCCATTTTTTGTTCCCAATTTATAGTTTCATCAACTTCTTTTGAATCTATAAACTCAAAGGAAAAAAATCTTGTCATTTCCCGTTCATCATTGTATTTTGCAGGGTACATATATGAATCAAAATTGTTATCATTTAGAACATCCTTGATTCTAAGGCTGTTCTTCTCTTTTTCAACTACCTCATTTATCTTTTCTCTTATATTTATCCCTGATGTTTCTTTAAGTTTTAAAAACCCGTTGTTCCTTTTCAGGTAAACAACACACTCATTATTAATAAGGTTTTCTATTGCTGAAGATACATCGTCTTTTGAATATTTTATAGAAAAGATTTTTACAATTTCAGCTGGTGTTGGCGATAGTTTTTCAAACTGTTCAAGTATATAAATTAAAGAAATGGTCTTGATAATTCTTGTTTCTAAATCATTTTCTTCAATTCTCTCAAGTATTTTCTTTGTAAGAACATACTGTTCATGTAAGGTATCAGAATAAACCTCTTTTTTGAAAAGGGGTTCGAAATAATCAAATATTTGATCTGGCGTCACAAACTCTATCTTATTGTCAATTCTTTCATCTAATATGGAAGAAAGTGTATTCTCTCCTTTAGCTGAAAGAAAGGTAAATAATGTTCTCTCATTTTGTGCAATTCTCTCTGATAATCTAGGGAGAATAAAAGTCGATACTGGGTGTAAAGGATAAGAACCCTCTATCGTTAATTTAATATCCTCTTTGCTCGTATCAGAAAAAATTTGATGTTGATTATATGTTTTATATAAATCAGTAAAGATACCTTCGTTCTTCCTATAAAACACTTCCCACAAATCTTTATCTTGTCTTATTACTGTTCTTATAATTTCATATGTTTGTGAGAAATTATTGTTTAGATGAACATGCTCAAACCTTTCAGAAATACCTCTCCAGCCATCCACCTTTTGTTTAGGAAGCACATCTATATAATTGGCTATTTCTTTATGTGAAATCAGCATTAGGTGCATTTGAAGGGATCCACTTCTGTTACATTTTTCCGCAAAATCTTGCAGCATTTTGGTGTCACTAACACTTGCCGTTTTAATATTTGCTTCTAAGTATTTGCTGAATTCATCATATACTACATATACTCCGCTGTATCCTTTTTCTTTCAATCCTTTAGCAACGCTCTCGTACAATTCAACCACATCAAATCCTAAAAAAGGATTAAAAGTACTTCCAGAAGTAAGCAATGGATATAACTCTTCAAAAAGCCTATAACTATCAACATCATAGTTTTTTAGTAATTTAATAAAATTCTGATGTTTAGTATCTGCTAATCTTTCAAATTCAACGAGAGTATCCGGAAATTCTTTCGACCATCTTTCAATTGTCGAAACAGCAGCTTGATAATTAGTTTCAGGCATAATATCTGTTAGATTACTTTCGCTTAATGCTCTTTGCATTGATAAAATGAATGCCTGTGTGAGACTCGTATTCGCCCCTGTTATTATGATCGGAAAAATTTTCTTGTTGCTATCATAATAATTATGAACAAGTTGATTTATTTTCGGAAAATCCGTAAGCTTTTCAGATAATTTTTCAAAAAGCCTATAATCTCTCTGCATTAAAACGGAAAGAATCGTTAATACAATGTGTGATTTTCCTTTACCATATGCTCCCACCAGTATTCGTGCTCTATTAGTAGAATCATCGTCAGTACTAAGCAAAATGCTCTCTAACAATAGTAAAGAAGACCGTGTTGGTATGAAGTTTTTCAATTTGTTATCATCATACAGGTCATAAGCAATATTTACCGAGTATTGAAATCCTGATGATACTGAAATCATTTTATTCATAAGCTTTCTCCAAAACTACCCTCTAATGCTTTCATAATATTTGTCAACACACTGGAAAAAATCTAGTGAATCCAATATTTTTATAATATCCAATCCAGCTGTTCTAATTATTTTTATTTGTTCAATTTTTTCTATATTATGCAACACTTCAAGTAGTGTTATTGCATCTAAATTTAACACTTCGCCTATATTAGAAGGTGAATTAAGCAAATCGTTTAAATGAATAGATCTGTTTTCTCCTGCTTGATCTACAATTATTGATAGAGCTATCCAAGGATCAACTAATTCAGGATGAATAGAAGATTTTCTATATCTTGGATTTTTACCTTTTTGAACAATGTCAATTAACCCCAACTCTCCAAAAGGGCAGTCTATATTATTTTCTGCTGTTATCTTTAGTGGATTTGATTTTAGTCTGGATACATAGGTATTTATTATGCAGCTAAAATCATCATTAAGGGATCTTAAAGCTACTGGGGAGTCGCTATCCATAGCTATATATTTATTTAATTCTTCTACAAACTCATCTCTATTAAATTCAACTTGATTAAAAATATTGAAAAAATAATACCAAGCCGTAGCTTCATCTTTATTGGATACAAGCTTATAGTGTAGTAAAATAAGAGTCCCAAGTTCCTCTACATACCTATCATTTTCAAATATTTTCTCACCTAACTTGGTGAAATTTTGTATTCGCCTGCCACTATTTGGTTCTTCACTAATACCTGTAGCCTGTAACCAATAACGCAAGGCTTTAACCATATTAGAACCTATTCCTAAAATATCCATTGGATTGTTTTCCTTAGAAATAAACACATCAGGCTTTGCTTCAATATGTTTCATTCCTTTACTAAGCCAGCCTTTTCTTATAAAGAAAGTATCATGTGCTCTGAATTTCATACCTTTATATTCTCCTTAAACTTATTTATCCTTTGTTCTTAAATACTTATCCATCATGCAACCACCAGCAAGATATTTTTGATTTACACACATTTTGCAATGCACACATTTATCAGCATTTATAGAATACCTATCTCCAATAATTGAAATCGCTCCAGCTTTACAAAGTGATTCACATTTTAAGCATTTTCTACAAGCATTAAATTTTCTAACTTGATACGCAATCATCCTTTTTAAGTCATCATGATCTGCTACATTCATTGTTTTTATTTTTACTGCATAATCATACCCTTCTTGACCAAATGGTTGAATTGATATAATTGGCACATTTGTTTTTATATCTAATATTATTGTTTCGTTCAAAAGCTTTTGTCCTAATTCAGGAGCAATTCTTCCAAAAGGTATGAACAGTTCAATAAATTCATCATTTACCTCTTGTTTCAGTTTATAAATCTTGGCATGCTCTTCTGATGTACAATTAGTAAATTTAATCTTAACATCTCCTGCTGAAATCAAGCCATTCCCGCCTTGTCGAGCTTTCCACTTTCCAGTATCTACATATTCTTCCGCATCTAATTTCCCTATGCTACTAGCAAATGAAATTAAAAAGTCTCTCCATTCTTTAGATTTATCAGGCATAAAGATTTTAGACATGAACTGTGCTCTCAAATTATTATTTGGACAGCACCAACATCCAACTCTGTCATAACCTCTTCTGTAAGCCTCATTAAAATCAATACCTGTAGTCAAAATATAAAGCCATATATCAATATCTTTCCAAAAAAAGATAGGAGAGGCTACAACCTGTTTTTGTATTTTTACTGATTCTGAATCACCTTCAATCCTATTATATTTACTACGACTAACAGACTCTGACTTTCTTATTCCATAGTAAGTTAATATTTTCTGATCTCTATATAAACTGTTAAGAACTCTTGTTATCGGACCTGTTTTAAACATTGAACAACACCATCTCATCATTCTAGCTGGCGGTCCTATATCCTCACACACCGACATGAAATTCTGTTCATAATTTTTTGCAACCTGAAAAATTGCCTGCAAATGGCTCTTCCTATATCTCTCTGCGTATTCTAAAGTGGTAGGAAACTCTAAAGTGGTGTCACCAAAAATATGAACTAAATTAGGATTTCCTAATGCTTTGATAACCAAGTCAGCAACAACTGTAGAATCTTTACCTCCAGAAAAAGATATGACAATTTTCTCCTCTTCTACATTTGAAGAAGTTTTTTTAATAAACTCATTTGCTTCATTTACCATATAAGAATATCTAAATCTGTTTGCTTTAATGAAATTTGAAATATACTTATTAAAAAATTCATAAGAATTATTCGTTTGATTTTCAATAAGCTTCGCTCTGATAACATCTGCATCTAACTGGCTAAATAAACTATTCTGTATGTTGTACTTTTTTCCATCAAAATAATATCTATTGTTAGAAGCCCAAACGGAACACTCTTTACACTCGTTTGGTTCCTTCCCTAATATAAGTTCAATAAGCAATCTTTCTTCTGGAAATACAGGTCTCAAATCAGTACTTAAATATTCAGTTTTACTTCTACAAATAGGACATAATCCTTTATCAGCTTGATTTACTTCTGTTACAATAGGTGTTTTACATTCACTACACCAATATATCTCCACTGGCAAATCTTCATCTGTTTCAGACTTACAAATCGGACATATTTTATCACTTGTCTCTATATTACAAGTCCTGCACCACATAACCATCCCTCAATAACTTTCTAATCTATATAAATATTACTCATTCTCTTTTTCTATTTCTATAATATCTTCCACATTGCAATTGAGGACATTACATATTTTACATAGTACATCGGTAGAAACATTTTTTCCTTTACCCATATTAGCCATTGCATTCGATGAAATACCAGCCAATTTAATCAGTTCGGTTTTCTTCATATTTTTATCAATTAGTAATTTCCAAAGTTTACTGTACTTTATAACCATATTTGCCCCTTTAAAATTAAATTTACAATGCTACACTAAACTAAGATATATTATAGCACAGATATTTGAAATATGCAATTTAATCTTGAATTTTACAATTTGTCTATAAAAAATAATCGGTGCAGTCCGAAGACCACACCGACAATTCTTTATCTTTCCGCTTCTTTGGAAGCTTCTTTTTTCTCAGTAGGCTTTGCTTTTTCTTCCGCCTTAAATCTCTTAATTTCACCAATAACTGATTCCTTTTTGTCAGTTTTAGTCCTTCCAAGATACTCATTCATATTATTTTTCAGATGCTCCAATTCATCATACTGTTTTAATAATGAATTATTTTTCTCGATTATTTCCTCTTGTTTAGCTTGCAATTCTTTAGAATGCTCATTCAACTTTCGAAAAAGGTTTTTGCTGGATTTTTTCTTCAATCCTTCTAATACAATTTCTTTCAAATACGGAAACTGTTTTAAAAAAATATCTATTTCCTCATAGGATTTCTGATATGCTTCCACATCTTTTCGGTTCATCATCATATAAATTTTATCATTCGGATTTTTACGATAGCCTTCGTAATGTTCTCTTTTGCTCATGCAGATTTGAATATGCTTTACCACTTCCTTTATCCTTTTTTGCTCCCATGACAGCTTATCAAATTCTCGCTTCAATTCATTTTTTTGAAATGATATTTTTTGAATTCCTTTTTCCAGTGCTTCCATAGAGTTAAAGCCTTTATCTCTTATTTTTAATAGAATTTTGGATGCTACTTGCATGTTGGTATGAACTACCCAATCCTGATTTCCATATTTAGTTTTATCTACAAACTCTCCTATTTCTTTATCTTTATTTCGGATTCTTTCTTTGATTTTTTCTTCTGTGTAATTATCCCCTATGGTTTTTGCTCTGGCAAATCTCTGCTGATTTTTCTGTTTGAAAGCAATATACTTTCCAAACTTAATTTCATATCCATATTGTTCCATTATTTTAAGAAAATGTTCCCAGTTTATTGCTTTTTGGATTACTCTATCCATATCAAATTGAAGTCTTGATTTATAACTGCTGCCTTTTTTATCCTCACTCCAGTCGTACCAATTCACAAATTTTCTACGCTTAATTTCGTTGATTTCCTTTTGTGCTTCTTGGTCGATGACAGATAAATTATGCTCCTTACATAGCTTGTCGCTTTGATTTCTGATGTTCATATATGAACCGTAGTAGGAATGATAAACCTTACCCTCGTCCACATCTATGGAATTAAAAATTATATGATTATGAATATGGTCTTTATCTATATGCGTAGCTAAAACATATTCATATTTCCCGCCTAAAATCTTTTCACAGAGTTCAATTCCAACTTGATGAGCTTCTTTAAAACTCACTTCTTCCGGCACAAAGGATTGAATTAAATGATGAGCCAAAGTCTTTGTTTTTGAGTTAAACTGTTTCTTTGTAAGTTCAAATTCCTTATGAGCATTTTCTCTACTGCAAAGGTGCGTTGTAACATAAATCTCATCATCGGTTTTATCACCATTACAGATATAGTCTATGGCTTTTTTAAGTGTTGTTTTAATCGGATGTATTTTTGTAACTGCCATTATCCGATTACCTCATTGATGATATGATCCGAAACTTTTTCTCTAAAGTCTGATAGAAAAAGCAGTTCCCCTTGCAAAGCTTTCTTTATGCCTTCAATATCATCTTTGTAAATAACCCCTGTGCTATTTACTGCCTTTGTAATCTGATTTAGGTTAGCCGAATTACGACTGACAAGAGAAGAAAGCTCCCTCAGTTCTTTTCTAAACTCACCGGATATATCTATGCTGATAATTCTATTCTTGAAAATACTATCCCTGTAAAATTCTCTTTTACTCTTGAAATTGGTCAATGCAAATCTTCGGTTAAGCTCATTCATATCTTCTTCATTCACCATAAAGTGAACGGTACAGTTGTTTTTACGATTAGCCATCTTTGTCATTTTTCATCACTCCTTTCTTTTTCGGGGTCTTAGGGTTCTCCCTAGGGTCTGCCCCAGCCAATTATCTCCAGTGAAAATTTATTTGAGTTGCTGAGATAATTAGGCGAGGGTAAAATTGATTAAGCTG
>ERZ773014.416-NODE-416-length-29084-cov-14.557443_pt1 | contig 29084 bp, 22 predicted proteins | sample MGYA00580841_ERZ773014 | MGnify/ENA primary metagenome ERZ773014 (study PRJEB29015, sample SAMEA2737989) | human oral metagenome | biome: human oral; feature: human-associated habitat; material: dental | place: China | collected 2067 ... | reverse complement strand
TCTCCCGAAGGTTGGGCCCATTTCCTCGGTCGGGAAATGACCTCTCCCGAAGGTTTGACCCATTTCCTCGATGCGGAAATGACCTCTCCCGAAGGAGGGATTCACTTCCCGGCCTTGAGCGGCTGGATGTCCACGCCTTCGAGGGTGCGGGCCTTGCGACTGAGCGTGTAGTTGCGGTAGGGCACGGGGGCGGTGAGGAACGTGGGATGGGTGAACGATCGCATCGTGCGCCGGTAGCCATTGGCCTCCTTGAGCGGCAGGAGGAAGGGCTTCGAGGGGCGCCCGTCGGCCGAGAGATGGGCGATGACGGGGTATTCGTAGAGGCCGTCGATGCTGCGCGTGGTGTAGACGATCCAGCGCCCGTTGCTGCTCCAAGAGTAGGCGATCTCCGAGTCGTTATCAGTGCAGAGCGTATCGACGGGTAGGAAGTTCCGGTGCTTTATGTCGAAGAGGGCCACGTCCGACGTGGGGCGATCGGCGGGGTTGGAGCCTACGTCGGCCACGGTGAAGAGCAGATAGCGTCCGTCGGGCGAGGGCAGGGGACGGGCCGCGCTGCCGTCGGGGCGTACCTCGGGACGTCGGGGGGGCGTCTTGTCCGACTTCTTCCGCGGAGGCGGGGGCGGCGCGGGTCGGGAGTGGTAGAGGGTGTCTGCCTTACGGCCGAAGCGGCGTCCGCCGTGGATGTTGAAGGCCAGGGCGCAGAGGTGATACTTGGCGCTGTCGGCGCGGGTGTAGGCCATGAGTGAGGTGGCGCAGAAGTAGAGCGTCTCGCCGTCGGGCGAGAAGGCGGGGTAGGTGACCGAACTGGAGTCAGAGAAGAGCTGCGGGGAGGTGAAGAGCTCATGCTTGACGACGTCATAGATGACGATGCGTGAGGCCGTCTCGCGGGCGTCCTGCCGCGCGCTGCGGTTGACGGCGAAGGCCATGTAGCGCCCCGAAGGGTGCCAGGCGACATGGGTCGGCGTGGGTAGCCCGGGGATGGTGTGCGTATTCAGTTTCTCGATCTTGTCGCTGTCGGTCAGCAGGGCGCAGGACAGGGCGCCGCTTAGGGGCAGAAAGAAGCGCTGGGCGTCGCCACCGCTGAAGGTGGCCGGGCCGATGCCGTCGCCGCGGGTCATGTCGCTCGTGAGCACGGCACGCTCGCGGAAGTCCTCCAAGCAGCGGCTGTAAAGCCCCGTATGGCCCATCACGTTGCGACTCGGATCCGTGCGGCCGTAGACGATGTACGGGTCGATCGAGTCCGTGGCCACGTAGAGGTTGAAGGGCGCATAGCCGACCCATTCGCCGGCGATGCGGGCCGTCACTTTCACGCTGATCACCTTGCCTGCGGCGTCCTTCATCAGGCGCTTCCATGCACGCGGCGCGATGGCGATGGACCGTCCGTCGGAGGCCCAGACCGTGACGCGTTCGGCGCCGCACTCGAACGTGGCCGCGGCCTTGTCCACGTCGCACGTGTCGGACAGCAGGAAGCGCAGCGGCGCAATGTTGGGCGGGATCGTCACCTCCGTATAGTCAGGGAAGATAGGCGGCCGATGGTCCACCAGCCGGTTCGTCATCGGTGCTTCGTGTCGGCAGGCGGCCGTCAGCAGGAGGATGAGCAGGAGTGTGAAGAGGTGTCGAAGAGTGGGGGGGAGAGTCGTTTTCATTACGGGTCATTTCGTCGCGCCGGACGTGAAGGTGAAGTAATACCAGTAGCTGTCGCCGAAGGTGTCGCGCAGTGCCTCGGCCGACTGGCGGTTGCCTCGCGCCGCGTCAGCGCGTCGGCGGAAGTCGGCGTAGCGCCGCGTCATGTCGGCTGGCAGTCGATAGCGCTTCTGCGCCGTTGTGTCGCCGACGAAGGTGTAGAGCAGCGTGGCCTCCGCGAAGGATTTAGGCAGGCGAGGGAGCACCATCCGCCCCGCGCAACTGTCGGCCAAGGTGCGGAAGCGCCCGAGGTCTTTTTGCAATAAGAGGAGCACGCCCGCATACTCGATCGAGGCGCGGTGCGTCGGATTTTGTTCGGCGATGGCGTGCAGAGTGCGCGGTAGATCGCCCGATGCACCCGTCAGACAGCGACGCTTGCGGCCCAGCAGAGAGTCCACCACCACGGCCGAATCGTTATACAGGAACCGCCGCGCATCGTGCGCCCACTGCCCATAGTAACGCGTGCGCTCCAGCACGGAGAGATACTTCTCGGCCAGCGGATAGGCGCCGCGGATCAGGCTCGTCTCGGCCAGTCGCTTGATCATGCGCGGGCTGCGGTCGTCCATGCCCGTATTGGCTTCTATCGCCATGCGTTGTGCCATATCGATATCGCCCATCGAAAAATAAAGGTCGCTCAGCAGTGCCGCCACTTGGGGATCGCTGCCGTCCCATGTCGGCAGGATGGCCTCCACGCCGCGCGGAGCGTAGGCAAACAGGCTGTCGGCCAATTGTCCCCGTTCGGCCAGCGCGATGCTCAGCATGCAGGCCTCGGTAGGCGTCGGGTTCTGCCTATATATAAAGGTATAGCGATCGATCACGTCGTCCCACCGTCCCTGCCTGAGGTAGCAGTCCAGCTCTTTGCTGTAGCCCGACGTGTCGTGATCCGTCAGTCTGTCGCGCCCGATCCAAAGCAGTCCGCCCACTAACACGAGCTGCACCGTTATCTCTGCGATCCGTCGCCCCGCCTCCTTCTTCTCGCGTCCCTGCCCACGCAGGCAATAAGCCACGGCCAGCATCACCGGCAGGCAGGCCCATACGCCGTAAAGCACCGGATCGGGCGCCACGGTCGGCGCATAGTATCCGTCCGGACCTAACAGGAAGCGATACTCCCCCGCCCACGCATCATACACGCCCCAAACGGCCGCTCCCACGGCCACCGCCAGCGGCAACAGGAAGCCGTAAGCCCGCCAAAAACGCGTCGCCAGTTCCCACAAAAAGATGCACGTCGCAAAGAGGAACGCCACCGATCCGCCAAGCCAAAACAGCAGCCCCGTGGCCACCGTGGCATAGACCACCTGCCCCACCATCGACGGGATGAAGAAATAGCCATACATCGCCACGAGCGTCAGCGCATAGGCCACCGTCCCGGCGTACGAATAGTTCATATCGAACGTCATCAGCAGCTGCGCCGCCGTCGGTAGTAGCCCCAGCAGCCGCAGATTCGCCCGCGGTGCGATCCGTCGCATGAGGCCCACCGACAGCATGGCCACGGCCGTCAGCACCACACTTCCGGTGGCCGCCCCGAGGTACGGTTTGACGAAGAACTGCGTCGCATAGTCCGTCACCAACTGCGCCCCGCCCCCTGGCCGCGTGAAATACGACCCGATGAACGATGCCTCGCTGAGGAACAGCTTCCGCTGCTCGATGAAGAAAAAGTAGAATCGGCCCTCACGTTCCAGCCAGAAAAACAGGGCCAGACAGACGGCCAGCCAAAAAAAAGCGGCATGGCCAAATATCGCGGCCAACCGCTGAAACACATTCGGCTTTTCCTCGCGGAAAGCCGCCTCGTAATCCCCTTTTTTCCGGGTGCTGATCTTCTGAAATTCCCTCATGAAATGCCGCTTATTTCGGTCTCTGTCAAAAAATGTCGGGCAAACTTAGGTAAAAAGCCAAAGGAAGGTCTATTTTTGCCCCCGCAACACCCGAGAGCAAGACGCGGCAGTAGCTCAGTTGGTAGAGCATCAGCTTCCCAAGCTGAGGGTCGCGGGTTCGAGCCCCGTTTGCCGCTCGTTTTTTGTATTTCATGGCGTTCTTCACGGTAAAGGCCCCCTCTGATTCATTCAGGGCGGGGTCTTTCCTTGTTTAGCCCCCCCTTGACAGCCTCCCCGAATAGCGTCTTGGTTAGCCCTCCACAGCGGCGTCCTTATTCCGCTTCCGTTTGGCGAACACCACCTGCCGATAACGCTTGATCAGCGCGTTCATGAAGTCGATGAAGTGGCCCACGCCGGCCTCGTCGCCCAGCAAAACCTGCATCGCGTTCACCACCTCCACCAGCCACCGATAAGCCTTGTCCGACCCTCGCCGCGACGAGCCCACCTCGGCCTCCTTGCGGAGCCGTTGGTTCTGCATCCGCTCATTGATCAGTCGGCGCACCCGGTCGTTGGCCTCCTTCAGTGCGCTCACGTACGCCGTCACGCTGAGCTGCTCCACGTGCGTGGCATACTTCTCCTCGCATTCCTCGATGAGCTTCCCCAGCAGAGCCGTCTCCTCGTCCAGCTGGAGGGTGCGCCGCAGCCGAAAGTCCTTGATCCGTTGCGTCAGCTCCTTAGCCGCCTTGGCCTTGTCTGCATAGGGCATGTGCTGCTGCGCCATCACGGTGCCTTTGAAGCCCGTGAAAAGGCCGTCGCGCTCGGTGTCGGCTGCGTGGATGTCGTCCGTCAGCAGGCTTTTGTTCGAGAGGATCAGGTTCTCCCGCTCCTCGTCGTAGGCTGCTTTGAGCGCCTCCACCGCCTTTCGGGCCACGTCGTTGGCCAGCACGCCCTCTTCTGCCTCCGCGGCCTCGCATACGGCACGGATGAAGTCGATGTGTCCCGCCTTTGTGGCCCGTGTCAGGTCTATGTTTCCGATCTTTTTCATGTCTCCTGTCGTTTTTATGTCCGAATTACTTTGCGAACCCCTCGCGGACTTCCGTTTCATGCCATTTCGGGCATGCGAACCGTCCGACGCGCTCTTCGCGCCCCATGATCGGGCCCGTGAAGGCCTTGCGGACATCCGTTTTATCCTTGAAAGGTGCCGCCAAAGGTATATCGTTTCACGTTTCTACACATCGGAATCTCCCGAAAACGTATTCCTTTTTATTTCTATCGTTCGGAATTTCCCGAAGCATATCCTCTATATGCAATAAAGTTTCGGATTATTCCGACGTATATCCACGGTATGTACCTAATCTTCGGGTATCTCCGAACATAGGAAACTATATATTTCCAACTCTTCGGAATTATCCGGAAGTATAGAAATAGATTTTTATACTAATCGGAGATCCCCGAAAGAATATATCTCTTATTTATAGCTTCTCGGGTACTCCCGAATGATGACTATTCATATTTTTAGTCGATCGGACTTTCCCGAAGAGATGATTTATCGATTTTCTATACTTCGGATAATTCCGAGCATTTGTAACCATATAGAATATAGATTCGGGAAGTTCCGGATGATTGTAATAGATGAGGGATACGTTTCGGGAAATTCCGAATACTTGTGATAGATGATGAATATGTTTCGGGAAGTTCCGAACGAGTGAAAAAGGGGCCGATAAGGCCTTATCCGAGAAGAAAGGAGGGGAAACGGATCTCCGCAAGCGGTGCGCAGAGGCGAGTGGGCCGCAAACGGGAGTCGGCGGGCCGTGAACGGGCTTACGCAAGGGGCTAAACGGACGCTGCGGGGCCTTCGCGAGGCGTTTCTGAGGCCGCGACGTATGTTTTTGGCATCGCCCCACGGTAATTGCCAAGAACGTCTATTTTTGCCCGCGGTTGTCACCAAGAAATTGAATCATCACCAAAAAAATATAGAACAATGGCAGATTTCAGAATCGAAAAAGACACGATGGGCGAGGTGAAAGTCCCCGCCGACAAGATCTGGGGAGCGCAGACAGAGCGCTCGCGTAACAATTTCAAGATCGGGCCGTCGGCATCCATGCCGCTGGAGGTGATCTATGGCTTTGCGTACCTGAAAAAGGCGGCCGCTTATGCCAACCATGAGCTGGGCGTGCTGCCGGTAGAGAAGCGTGATCTGATCAGCCGAGTGTGCGACGAGATCCTGGAGGGGAAATTGGATGACCAGTTCCCGCTCGTGATCTGGCAGACGGGCTCGGGCACGCAGTCGAACATGAACGTGAACGAGGTGATCGCCAACCGCGCGCATCAGCTGGCGGGCAAGACGATCGGCGAGGGCGAGAAGACGCTGCAGCCGAACGACGATGTGAACAAGTCGCAATCGTCGAACGACACCTACCCCACGGGCATGCACATCGCGGCCTACAAGATGGTGGTGGAGACGACGATCCCCGGCGTAGAGCGCCTGCGCGACGCGCTGAAGAAGAAGTCTGAGGAGTTCAAGGACGTGGTCAAGATCGGCCGTACGCACCTGATGGACGCTACGCCGCTGACGCTCGGACAGGAGTTCTCGGGCTACGCTGCACAGCTGGATCACGGCCTCCGTGCACTCCGCAACACCCTGTCGCACCTCAGCGAGCTGGCGCTCGGTGGCACGGCTGTGGGCACGGGTATCAACACGCCGAAGGGCTACGACGTGGTCGTGGCGCGTTACATCGCCCAGTTCACGGGGCTGCCCTTTGTGACGGCTGAGAACAAGTTCGAGGCGCTGGCCGCACACGACGCCATGGTGGAGGCTCACGGCGCACTGAAGCAGCTGGCCGTGTCGCTCAACAAGATTGCCAACGACGTCCGCATGATGGCCTCCGGCCCGCGCAGTGGCATTGGCGAGATCATCATCCCGGCCAACGAACCGGGTAGCTCGATCATGCCGGGCAAGGTAAACCCGACGCAGTGCGAGGCGGTGACGATGGTGGCTGCCCAGGTGATGGGTAACGACGTGGCTATCTCGGTCGGCGGTACGCAGGGACACTACGAGCTGAACGTGTTCAAGCCCGTCATCTGCGCCAACTTCCTGCAGTCGGCCCGCCTGATTGGCGACGCCTGCGTGAGCTTCGAGGAGCACTGCGTGAGCGGCATCCAGCCGAATTATCCGCGGATTAAGGAGCTGGTGAACAACAGCCTCATGCTCGTCACGGCGCTCAACACGAAGATCGGTTACTACAAGGCGGCAGAGATTGCCAACACGGCGCACCGCAACGGTACGACGCTGCGCGAGGAGGCTGTCCGCTTGGGCTACGTCACCCCGGAGCAGTTCGACGAGTGGGTGCGGCCAGAAGATATGGTCGGCAGCCTAAAATAAGGCTCGCCGCCGAAACGAATCCCGAGTTGTGAGGCTCTCAGGGCCAATCAATGAGGGTTATTATTTTTTCCATAATATAATATTGGTCCCTCCCCTCGCGTGAGCGCTGGGAGGGATTTCCCGAGTTGTGAGGCTCTCAGAGCCAATCAATAAGGGTAATTAATTTGTTATGTTAGTCCCTCCCTTCGCGTGAGCGCCGGGAGGGATTTTTTTACCCCACACCATGTCCAATCCCTATTTTCGATTCAAACAATTCACCGTTCGCCACGACCGTTGCGCGATGAAGGTCGGCACGGACGGCTGCCTGCTCGGAGCGTGGGCCGACGTGTCCGGTGCGCGTCGCATAGCCGATGTCGGTACGGGCAGCGGGCTTGTCGCCCTGATGCTCGCCCAACGCAACACGGACGCCCGCATCGATGCGCTCGACATCGATCGCGACGCCTGCCTGCAAGCCGCGGAGAATGTCTCTGCATCACCCTTCGCGGCGCGTATTCGTGTCCTTCGCACCGACTTCCGCACGTATGCCGCTACGGCTCCCCCGGCCTACGATCTGATCGTCTCCAATCCACCCTACTTCGACGAATCGCTGAAGTGTCCCGACGCCGGGCGTCGCATGGCGCGGCATAACGATACGTTGCCGATGGCCGAGCTGCTCAGCGTGGCCGCGGCGCTGCTTACGGACGACGGACGGCTGGCGCTTGTGTTGCCTTATGCGCAGCGTGAGGGCGTGTTGAGGCAGGCCGAAGCGAGAGCGTTGCACCTCGTCCGCGAGACGCACGTCGTGCCTGTGGAGGGTGTGTCGCCCAAGCGATGGCTGGCCGAACTGGCGCGTCGGCCGTCGCCCTGCGTGCCAGATGTGCTGACGCTGGAGACGCCAGATCACCGTCGGACGGCGGCCTACGCGGAGCTGATGAGGGCGTTCTATTTGTAGTGCGTGCCCCCTCAGCGCCCCGGCGGGCTTATGCATAATCGGCTACTTTTGTGCCCCTATCTAAAAATCAAGAATGTATATGAGAGTATCAAAGAACAAATTCGTGACGGTCACCTATGACCTGCACGTGGGCGATGCGGACGACCGCACACTGATGGAGTCGGCTACCCCAGAACAACCTCTGAAGTTTATCTATGGCATTGGCGCCATGCTGGAGGCCTTCGAAAAGAATCTGAGTGGCCTGGAGCCGGGCGACCGCTTCGAGTTTTCCCTTACGCCTGAGCAGGCATACGGCCAGCGTATAGAGGAGAATGTGGTCGATCTGCCGAAGAGTGTCTTCATGGTGGACGGCGTGTTCGATAGCGAGCGCGTGAAGGAAGGCGCCACGCTGCCCATGATGAGCGCCGAGGGGCAGCACATGAACGGCTCCGTGCTGGAGGTGAAGGACGACGTCGTAGTGATGGACTTCAATCACCCGTTGGCGGGCGAGACGCTGCACTTCGCCGGACAGGTGGCCGACGTGCACGATCCGACGCCCGAGGAATTGGCCGAGATGGAGCAGATGATGCACGGCGGCTGCGGCGGACATGACCACGACGGTTGTGGTGGTTGCGACGGCTGCTGCCATTGATCCTACACCGATACTTGATTGAAGTGGCTCTTCATTCCTAACCCTCGGAGGGTTGGATGAAGGGCTTCTTTTTACCCCCACTTCTAACTACAACCTACTACTTCTCACCACCCTATTATGAATACGTTCGGAAACAACTACCGCCTGACCACCTTCGGCGAATCGCATGGCACGGCCATCGGCGGCATCATCGACGGCTGCCCCGCCGGCATTGAGGTGGACACGGCCTTCATTCAAAGCGAACTCAACCGCCGTCGGCCGGGACAGTCCGCACTGACTACCTCACGCAACGAACCCGACACGGTCGAGTTCCTCTCCGGGCTCTACGAGGGCCGAACGACGGGCACACCCATCGCCTTCCTCGTCCGCAACCGCGACCAGCATTCGAAAGACTACGACGCCATGCGCGATCTCTATCGCCCGTCGCACGCTGACTACACCTACCAGATGAAGTACGGCATCCGCGATCCGCGCGGCGGTGGACGCAGCTCGGCACGTACCACCATTGCGCAATGCGTCGGCGGTGCCATGGCCAAGCTCGCCCTGCAACCCGAGGGCATCACCGTCCGCGCCTACACCTCGCAGGTGGGGCGTATCCGCCTCGATGGCACGTATCGCGACTATGACCTTACGCTCACCGAGACGAACCCCGTGCGGTGCCCCGACGCGCGTAAGGCGGCCGAGATGGAGGCACTGATCCGTCGCGTCAAGGAGCAGGGCGACACGGTGGGCGGCGTCATCACGGGCGTCATCACGGGCGTGCCCGTTGGACTCGGCGAGCCCGTCTTTGGAAAGTTGCACGCCGCGCTCGGCGCCGCCATGCTTGGCATCAATGCCGTGAAGGGCTTCGACTACGGCGACGGCTTCGACGCTCCCCTCTACCTCGGTTCGGAACACAACGACACCTTCTGCAACGACCACGGTCGTATCGCCACTCGCACGAATTATTCGGGCGGCATACAGGGCGGCATCTCCAACGGCGAAGACATCTATTTCCGCGTAGCCTTCAAGGCTGTGGCCACCCTGCTGCGCGAGCAACAGACGGTCGATCGTGACGGACGCGAGACCATTATAAACGCGAAAGGACGCCACGATCCGTGCGTCCTTCCCCGTGCTGTGCCGCTCGTCGAGGCGATGGCGGCAATGACTATACTGGATTATTTATTGCTCATGAAGAGCCGTTGACCGGCCGGCGGCGTATCGATAGCCTTACCGTTCAGCGGACGGTTCGGGTTATCGATGGGCAGCTCGCGGAGCGCAGGCTGTATGCGGCGTGAGCGCGCTTTAGCCACCTGCTTGCCCGTGATCAGCTCCAGCGCCTTGCCCAGCAGCGGGTCGCGCTCGTCGCCGAAGGGATAGAGCTCCAGCAGGTATTCCTTCACGACATACTTCGGTGCGAAGCCGCGCGGAAACTCGTCATTACGCTTGTTGGAGAACTTGTAGATCATCACGTACATACCCCAGTTCTTGATCTCTTGGTAATACGAGGCCGACTTGTCCCACCAGAGGTGTTTCGGCATGAGTACAATACCGCCGCAGAATTTGCCATGCGTCGTGTCGCCGATCTGCACCACATCCATGTAAGGCGTGAGCCCCGTAAGGGTCAGCTCCGAAGCCGAGGCTGTGCCCTTGCCCGTAAGGATATAGAGCCGGTTGAGGTTCATGTTGATGCCCAAGGTGTCGACGAAGGTCTCATACAGCTCGTCGTTCCGGCCCTTGCTTTTCCAGTAGCTCATGTAGTTTTCGTTCCAGAGCTTGAACAGGAAGCGCTCTTTCTTTTTCATAGCCGCCTCAGGCGCAAGGATGCTACAGAGCGCGCGCGCCGTGCTGACGTAACCGCCGCCATTGTAGCGCAGATCGAGCACGACGTCGGTCACGCCGGCAGTCTTAAACCGCGTAAAGACCTTGATCAGCTCTGCGGTGGAGCGCTCCGTGTAGTCCGAGTAACAGAGGTAGCCCACGCGGTGGCCATCCTTGTTGATCACGGTGTCCTTGAGGATGGGATCTTGGTACATCTCCACGGCCGTCATAGCCACGCCGACCGGTTCGGCCGTGAGGGTTTTGTCCTTGAGAATACCCTTGTTGACTACGATGGTGGGTTTGTCGTAGAAGTCGGCATAGTTCTTCACCGTGATGGGTCCGCCGTTCAGCTTGAGCAAGAGGTCGCCCCGTCGGATGCCCGCACGGTCGGCCGGTGTGCCGGGATAGACATAACGGACGATGGCCACGAGCTCTTCCGTCTGTCCGATGTAGCTAAAGCGGAGGTCGAAGCCGTAGGTGGTCGATATGCCGGCGAAGCTCTGGTTCCAAGCCTCGGCATTGTCGGTGAGGTTTGTCCAGCGATCGTCTTTATAGATCAACCGTTTGAAGAAGGCGTGCGGATCCTTCTCCTTCTTGAAATCGATAGCGTTCCAATTGATCGTATTCTCCCACAGATATTCACTCCGTAGCCCCTCGTAGATGAACTCGTTCACCTTCAGGGTGACTTTGTTCTCAGGATCTGGTTTGGGGGTCGGTTTAATCCATTCCTCATCGCATGCGGTAAGGAACCCCAAGAGGCACAGGCCGCAGATCGCCAGCCTGGCATTCATTGTCTTTTTCATACGCTGTCTTGATTACGTTGTTGTGTTATACATAAAGAGGCGTCGGGAGGGAAGTGTTGGCCTCCCGACAGGGGCAAAAGTAGTTCTGAAACACTCAATCAATCTTCGGAGAGGCGTAGACAGACAGGGCAACCGCATCCGAATAGCTGCAGACTTGGGGCACTTCTTTGCTCTACAGCCCTACGGAAAGGAGAACCACGTGTGGTTTTAATCTCCGTACCCCTACGGAAAGGAGAACCACGTGTGGTTTTGATCTCCGTAGATGAGCAGATGGTTGGGACGTAGGTGAAGTTTTTGATGTGGTTACTCTGTAGACATGCGGCAAGTCACCAAAGGCCGCGGCCATTTTTTTCTACTTTTGCCGGCGACATTTTTCACAAAAAGACAAGGTTAAAACCTCCACAAACATGAACTTATTGAGAGAGAAGCTGGCGAAATACGACGCCCCACAGCGAGCTAAGGCCGCCGGCATTTACCCCTACTTCCGCGAGATCCAAAGCGATCAGGATACGGAAGTCGTCATCGACGGAAAAAAGGTGCTGATGTTCGGCTCGAACGCCTACTTAGGCCTCACCAACCACCCGAAAGTGAAAGAAGCCGCCATCGAAGCCATACGTAAATACGGCACGGGATGCGCCGGTTCACGCTTTCTGAACGGTACGCTGGATATTCATGTGGCCCTTGAGAAACGCCTGGCCGCCTTCGTCGGTAAAGAAGATGCCATCTCCTTCTCCACAGGTTTTCAGGTGAACGAAGGAGTGATCTCCTGCATCACAGGCCGCGAGGATTACATCATCTGGGACGAGCTTAACCATGCCTCCATCATCGAAGGCATCCGCCTTTCCTATTCCCGCAAACTGAAATACAAGCATAATGACATGGCCTCCCTCGAACGTCAGCTCCAGAAATGCGAGCCGGACAAGGTGAAGCTCATCGTTATGGACGGCGTCTTCAGCATGGAGGGCGACATCGCCAACCTGCCCGAGATCATCCGTCTGGCCAAGCAATACAATGCCAATGTGATGGTCGATGAGGCACACGGCATCGGCGTTTTGGGCCAGTGTGGACGCGGCACATGCGACCATTTCGGCGTGACGTCCGACGTGGATCTGATCATGGGCACCTTCAGCAAATCACTCGCCTCCCTCGGCGGATTCATCGCTTCCGATCACGATACGATCAACTACCTGCGCCATCATGCGCGTACCTATATATTCAGTGCCAGCTGCACCCCCGCTTCCGTTGCTGCTGCAAACGCCGCCCTCGACATCATGCTCACCGAGCCCGAACACATGGAGCGCCTCTGGGAGTTGACACATTACGCCCTCGACGGATTCCGTCAAATGGGTTGCGAGATCGGACACACCTCCACACCGATCATCCCCCTTTTCATCCGCGACAACGACCTCACCTTCCTCATCGTTAAGGAGCTCTTCGAAGCCGGCGTCTTCGTTAACCCCGTCGTATCGCCAGCCGTAGCGTCGCAAGACACCCTGATTCGCTTCTCCCTCATGGCCACCCACACCCGGGCGCAGTTAGACTATGCCTTGGAGGCCATTCGGAAAGTATTCAAGCAGCACGCACTGATCCCCTAATCTCCCCGCCCCCCCTTCCGAAGAATGAATTTCGTACAGAACACAGAAAGAGGCTGTCTGGAATGTAAAGGATGCTGTGAAACGTCAGGAAGCAAACTCTCAGTCCACGACTGGCTGTGCGACATCCCCGAGGAGGAGCATGCCACGGCCTATGTGGAGGTGCAATTCAAGAATACGCGCAAGGAATACTTCCTAAACGAAGACCATATTCCACTCGAAAAAGGCGACATAGTGGCCGTCGAGGCCAGTCCGGGGCACGACATTGGCACGGTTACATTGACCGGCCGACTCGTCCTCTTTCAATTATGGAAACACAGCACCCGGCACAGCACGATCAACAAAAAGATCTATCGCATCGCCCGCCCTTACGATTTAGAGCGCTGGGAAGAAGCCAAGGCGCGAGAACATGAGACCATGATCCGCTCCCGACAGATTGCCGCCGAACTGGGGCTGGATATGAAGATCGGCGATGTGGAGTTTCAGGGCGACGGTAACAAGGCCATCTTCTACTACATCGCAGAGGGACGTGTTGATTTTCGCCAACTGATTCGCGTCTTGGCCGATAACTTTCATGTGCGTATTGAAATGAAGCAGATCGGTGTCCGACAAGAAGCCGGACGCATCGGCGGTATCGGCCCCTGCGGACGCGAACTCTGCTGCGCGTCGTGGATGTCGCACTTCACCTCCGTCTCCACCGAGGCTGCACGCCTACAGGATATTTCGATGAACCCTCAGAAGTTGGCCGGGCAGTGTGGGAAACTCAAATGCTGCATCAATTACGAGGCCGACATGTACGTCGACGCCCGCAAGGGCATGCCCTCGCGTAAGATCGTGCTGGAGACGAAGGACAACGCCTACTATTACTTCAAAACGGACCTCTTCAAGCGCGAAATCACCTACTCGACGGACAAGACGATCGCCAAAGACCTCGTGACCCTCACCGCCAGACAAGCCTTCGACGTCATTAACATGAATCAAAAAGGCATTAAGCCCGACACCCTACTGCCCGAGTCGAAAGAGACGCAGACGAAGAAGTCGGACTCGCACGACATTCTGGATGACAACGTAAGCCGCTTCGATAGCGCCCGTAAGAAGAGGAAGAAGAAACGTACCGCGGCTCCAGCTGACGGACGCCCAAAGGCCGCTGCGGAAGGACGGCCCAAACGCTCCCCAAAACCGTCAGCAGACGGCGCTCCACAAGCCGCCGCTAAAGCGTCCGCCCCCAAGTCCCCGCGCCGTGAGCGAAAAGGCAACAACCCCCAACCGACTCCCACCGATGGTCCGTCGACGCAGTAACCGATTGCACAGCGTGGTTCGCGCCCTCCTTCCCACGGCCCTGGCGCTGCTGCTCCTTGCAGCCTGCACCGACACAGCCCGCTACGACCACTATCAGTCCGTCGAGAAGCCCTGGACGAAGGATCACATCTACTACTTCACGTACGACATCGACGACAACACCGTGCCCTACGACCTCGCCCTCGAGATTCGTAACAACGACCTCTATCCCTACCAAAACCTCTGGCTCCTTTGCAGCGAAGAGCCCCCCGTCGGCCCCATGACGCACGACACCATCGAGTGTATGCTGGCCGACGACTATGGTGCTTGGCACGGCGCTGGAATCGCCATCCATCACCTCAGCGTCCCCCTCCGCTCGCATTACCGCTTTCCTCACAAGGGGCAGTACACCTTAGGAATCCGTCAGGGTATGCGCGACGAACAGCTGAATGGTATCGAGGCCATCGGCCTGCGTATCGAAGCCTCGCGCTGACCTTCGTAACGCGAGTTCGATGTAAGAATAAAGCCAGCAGAGAGTCTCTACGGAAGCTACGCGAGGGCCAAAACGTTTTTGGAAATGCTTTGGCCGTTACAGCACGCTATCAAAGACATTTTCCAAGAAGAAGGACCCTCATTCTTTCGTCGAACTCGCGCGTTAAACGACCGAGCCCCCAACCGCTGACGGTTGGGCTTACCATCAGGCGACGGCCGTCCCTCGAGGTGCAGAGAAGGAAGTCCATAGCCGCTTTATCCTTATGGGACAATAACATATATTATATCCGGGGCCACGAACATTCTCTCTTATAGCACTTTTCAGAATGGAATTAAACCATACTTTTGTGCGACTTTTTCGAGAAATAGAAAGTGGACAATGAATTCAAACGCATGATGACGGATGAAAAGAAGCGGATAAGCCGAGCCCTAATCTCAGTTTATCACAAAGACGGACTATTAGAAGACATAATAAAGACGCTCCACAACGAAGGCGTGCAGCTCGTCTCGACAGGAGGCACACAGACCTTCATCGAATCGTTAGGCATACCGTGCGAAACGGCCGAGAGCCTGACCGGTTATCCCTCCATCTTAGGAGGGCGAGTGAAAACGTTACATCCCAAAATATTTGGCGGCATCTTGGCCCGCCGTGAATACGACACAGACCTCCGGCAGCTGTCGGAATATGATATACCGACGATCGACTTGGTGATCGTCGACCTCTATCCTTTTGAAGAGACCGTGGCCTCAGGTGCAGGCGAGGCCGATGTGATCGAAAAGATCGACATCGGTGGCATATCCCTTATTCGTGCCGCGGCAAAAAACTATCGCGACGTAACGATCGTTGCTTCACGAGCGCAATACGCCCCCCTGTTGGAACTGCTCAAGCAGGGCGGTGCACAGACTACGCTCGACGATCGTCGCCGATTCGCACGTGCCGCTTTCGCCGTTTCATCCGGCTACGACGCAGCCATCTTTCGCTATTTCGACGCCGACGAACACACCGCATTTCGCGCTGCATTCGACGACGCCATGCCCATGCGTTACGGAGAGAATCCCCATCAACGGGGCATCTTTTTTGGCTCATTCGATGCTCTCTTCGATCGCCTACATGGCAAACAAATATCCTACAACAACTTGCTGGATATTGATGCTGCGGTCGCACTTATCGACGAGTTTGACGAGCCGACCTTCGCCATCCTCAAGCATAACAATGCGTGCGGAGTGGCTTCCCGTCCGACGATGGTCGAAGCGTGGAAAGCAGCTTTGGCCGGCGATCCCGTCTCAGCCTTCGGCGGCGTGTTGATAGGCAACCGAGCGATCGATGCCGACGCCGCCAACGAGATCGATCAGATATTTTTCGAGGTGATCATCGCACCGGATTATACTGAGGACGCGATCCGTATTTTGAGTAAAAAGAAAAACCGCATCATCCTGCGCCGCAAGGCCGTTGGGGCGGGGCAAGGCCTCGCCTTCCGCTCCCTCCTCAATGGCGTACTCGTGCAGGATCGCGACCTAAGCACACAAACCGCTGGCGATCTCAAGCCGATGACAACAGCTCTCCCTACCGAGAGAGAAACCGCCGACTTGCTGTTTGCCAACAAGATTGTGAAGCATAGCAAGTCCAATGCTATCACACTGGCGAAAAACAAACAGCTCTGCGCCAATGGTGTGGGGCAAACATCGCGTGTGGATGCACTCAAACAGGCCATCGAAAAGGCCCGTACGTTCGGCTTCGATCTGAGCGGCGCGGTGATGGCCTCGGATGCGTTCTTCCCCTTCCCCGACTGTGTCGAAGCAGCTGCTGAGGCGGGAGTTACGGCCGTAATCCAACCCGGAGGATCCGTCAACGACGAACTCTCGGTGGAGTATTGCAATGCGCATCATATAAGTATGGTAAAGACGGGTACCCGTCACTTCAAACATTAACATTGAACTAAAGACATAACGAATAATATGGGATTATTCTCCTTCACACAAGAATTAGCTATCGATCTGGGGACGGCTAACACGATCATTGTCAGCGATGGGAAAATCGTTGTTGATGCGCCGTCTGTGATCGCATTAGATAAACGTACGGACAAGGTGTTAGCCGTCGGCGAGACAGCCCGCCAGATGCACGGTAAAACACATGAGAACATACGTACCGTCCGCCCACTCCAGGACGGCGTCATAGCTGACTTTTACGCCGCCGAACAGATGATTCGCGGATTGATCAAAATGATCCATTTCCGGAATCGTTGGTTCTCTCCTCCCTTGCGCGTTGTTGTTTGTATTCCCTCCGGTAGCACGGAGGTGGAGATACGTGCCGTGCGTGACTCTGCAGAACATGCAGGTGCACGTGACGTCTACATGATCTATGAACCCATGGCTGCGGCTATCGGTATAGGTGTTGATGTGGAGGCGCCAGAAGGAAACATGATCGTCGATATAGGTGGAGGCACGACGGAGATCGCCGTGATCTCACTCGGAGGTATTGTCTCCAATAAGTCTATCCGTATTGCCGGCGACGATCTGACGGCCGACATCATGGAGTATATGCGTCGTCAGCACAACATGAAGGTGGGCGAAAGCACGGCTGAGAGAATTAAGATCAACGTAGGTGCCGTCTTGACCTCGCTCGACAATCCGCCAGAGGACTACGTGGTGCACGGTCCGAATCAGATGACAGCACTGCCTATGGAAGTGCCCATCTCTTATCAGGAGATTGCGCACTGCCTCGATAAGTCCATCTCGAAAATGGAAGCAGCCATTCTCAGCGCCCTCGAGCAGACCCCACCCGAGCTTTATGCCGATATTGTTCGTAACGGTATCTATTTGGCTGGTGGTGGCGCCATGATTCGCGGTTTAGAGAAGCGGTTGACGGACAAGATCAATATCCCGTTCCGTGTAGCCGAAGACCCGTTGCATGCCGTAGCCAAGGGAACTGGTATCTCGCTGAAGAACATCGACAAATTCAAGTTTTTAATTAAGTAAGTACCGGGGCCATGTGCGGCGTGCATAGAGCCTTTCGCCCCGGTAAAGCGGAGGCTTTTATAGCGTACGCACTCCAGTCCTTCCACTATCTATGCGGAAACTGCTTGAATTCCTTATAGGGAAAAGGCATTGGTTCTTATTCTGTTTCCTTGAGATCGTTTCGTGCATACTCCTATTCTACAATCAGGATTACCACCGAAACCTAATCTTTGGTTCTTCTAACACCGTAGTCGCCCAGATCTCTTCTATTTCGGGCAGGGTGAGGTCGTACCTCGGACTCCGAGATGAGAACAAGGCCCTGTTTGAACAGAACGGGCAACTACAACTTCAGGTTATCAAACTGGAGCGAGAGATCGCGTACATGAAAGCCCATGCACAGACGTACGATAGCTTGTTCGTGGCCGACACCGTGACGATGCCTTACCATTTCGTTACGGCCGAGATCGTCAATAGCAACGTCTCTTCACTGTCGAATTACCTCACCATCGACAAGGGTACCAAAGACGGGGTGAAGGTCGATATGGGTGTCGTCACCACACAAGGCATAGTCGGCATTGTATCGGTGGCGGATGAGCATTTCTCGGTTGTCATCTCTGTGTTGAATCCCAAGCTGCTCGTCAGTTGTAAGCTACTGAATGGAAACTATCACGGGTCACTGGTTTGGGACGGGCGTGATCCACGATATGCTTATTTGGATGATCTACCTCGCCACGCCATCTTCAAGGAGGGCGACACGGTGGTTACTACCGGATTCTCGACGGCCTTTCCGCCGAACGTCATGGTCGGCACCGTAGCGAAGTTTGAGAAGAAACGGGATCAGAATTTCTATTCACTCAAGATCAAGTTGGCCACCGATTTCTCGGCCATAAAGTCCGTCCGAGTGATACAGAACGATTTTCGCGAAGAGCGTGAAGCGGTGGAAGAAAAAGCGCGTACCCTCATAACGAATAAGACAGAATGATTAAGGGCTTGCTCAGAGTCGTGGCGTATATCGTCGTGTGTGTGCTGTTGCAGGTGACGGTGTTTAACCACATCCACCTCTTCAACCTCATGACGCCCTTCTTGTACCTCTACGCCATCGCCAAGATCCCCGCCGGATTCACGCGCGTGCAGGTCATTTGGATGGCTTTCATTACGGGGCTACTGGTCGACATCTTCTCCGGGACACTCGGCATACATGCCGCCGCGTCTACCCTGATCGGCTACTATCGCAACCCGCTTATGCACGCCTTCACCGACAAGGAAATGCTCGAAGACGCTTCGCCCTCGTACGTTACGCTGGGCACGGGCGCCTTCATGAAATATATCGTCTGCCTGACGTTCCTTCATCACACGGCCCTGTACGCCATCGAGTCCCTCTCCTTGTTCGATCCTCCCTACCTACTCCTTCGCATCGCATCCAGCACTGTGCTGACTACGCTTTGCCTCTTTGTGATTGAAGCCTTCCATATGGAACGTCGAAGTGGAGAACTTTAAGAAATACGCTTACGAAAACCGGCGATTCATCGTCATCGGCTCCGTCATCTTTGTGCTGCTCGTCTACATCGTGCGGCTCGCTCTTTTGCAGCTTGTAGACAGTAATTACAAGGCCTCGGCGGACAATAACGCCTTTCTCAGGAAGGTGCTCTATCCCGCACGCGGCGTCATCTATGACCGCAACGGCCAGCTGCTTGTCTACAACCAACCGGCCTACGACGTGATGCTCATCATGCGCGAGATACAGGCCTTCGACACCCTTGATTTCTGTCGCACGTTGGGCATTACCAAAGAGGTATTCGACAAGCGCATCGCCGATATCAAGAACAAGAAGCTCAACCCCGGCTATTCCTCTTACGTGCCGCAGGTGTTCATGAACCAGCTCTCCTCCTATGAGTACGGCGCCCTGCAAGAGAAGCTCTACAAGTTCCCCGGCTTCTACATACAGAATCGCACCATCCGCGAATACACCTATCCCAATGCCGCCCTACTGCTGGGCAACATCGGCGAGGTGAACCGACGCGACATCAAAGACGATAACTACTACAATCAGGGCGACTATGCCGGGCGTGCCGGTGTAGAGCGTTCGTATGAGAAATGGCTCCGCGGAAAGAAGGGCATCGAGGTGCTTCTGCGCGACGCCCGCGGACGTATCAAGGGCCGATTTGAGGACGGAAGGCACGACGAAGTGCCCATATCGGGCAAGAACCTCACCCTCGCTATAGATATCAATCTCCAGATCTTGGCCGAGAAGCTGCTCAAAAACAAAGTAGGCAGCATCGTCATGATCGAGCCTGCCACCGGTGAGGTGTTATGCTTGGCCAGCTCGCCCGGCTACGATCCCAACCTGCTGGTGGGCCGTAAACGTGGAAAGAACTACGCCATGCTGGAGGAAGACCCCACCAAGCCCCTCTTCGACCGATCCATCATGGCTATGTATCCCCCGGGATCGACCTTCAAACCCACCCAAGGACTCATCTTCCTGCAAGAGGGTGTCATCACTCCCGATAAACTCTACACCTGTGCCCGCGGATACCCCTATCACGGAGGCAAACCTGCCTGCCACGGCCACGGATCGCCCCTGGCACTTATTCCGGCTATCGCCACCTCCTGCAACTCCTATTTCTGCTGGGGACTGCACGACATGCTTGATAGCCGCCGCCGATACCCCACCGTGCAGGAAGCTCTCGACAAATGGAAAGACTACATGGTGGCCCAGGGATATGGCTATCAGCTGGGCATTGACCTGCCCGGTGAGAAGCGCGGATACATCCCCAACAGCAAGGTCTACGACAAGGTCTACAAGTCGGCACGCTGGAACTCCAGCACCATCATCTCCATCGCCATCGGACAGGGCGAGGTGCTCGCCACCCCGCTGCAGATCTGCAACCTGGCCGCCACCATAGCCAATCGCGGTTACTACATCGTCCCCCACGTCGTCCGGAAAATTGAGAACGCACAGCTGGACTCCATCTACACCCACCGCAAATACACCGGCATCGATCAAGAGCACTACCGCGTCATCGCCCAAGGCATGCGTATGGCCGTCGTCGGAGGCACCTGCCGCGGGCTCAACATGCGCGACGTCGAGGTCTGCGGCAAGACAGGTACCGCCGAGAACCCCCACGGCAAGGACCACTCCGCCTGCATGGCCTTCGCACCCTATAACGAACCCAAAGTGGCCATCGCCGTCTACGTTGAGAACGCCGGCTTTGGCGCACGCATGGCCGTCCCCTTGGCACGCGTCATGCTCGAACGATACTTCCACGGCGCACAGGCCAACTCTGAGGCCGACGTGGAATCCCTTTCCAACACCGTAGTCAAGGCTACCAACAACAATAACCGTGTACCGAGATAACGAAAGAAGGAGTCTCTGGCTCTCTGTCGACTGGCTGACCATCATCGTCTACATACTCATGGTCGGCTGCGGATGGCTCAGCATCTGCGGCGCCAGCTACGAGTATGACACCACCGGCCTCTTCGATCCCGCCGGCCGCCCCGGCTCGCAGCTCATCTGGATAGGCTCCGCCTTCGCCCTGAGCTTCATCATACTCATGCTCGAGCGTGACATCTATGAGACCTTCGCCTACCTCTTCTATGGCCTCATTATCCTCCTACTCATTGCCACCATCTTTCTGGCGCCCGACATCAAGGGGTCGCGCTCCTGGCTCGTCCTCGGCCCCATCCGCCTGCAGCCCGCCGAGTTCGCCAAGTTCGCCACCGCCCTGGCCCTGGCGCGCCTGATGAACAGTTACAACTTCAACCTCTTTACCCTCCGCAACTTCGGCCTCGTGCTGCTCATCATCCTGCTGCCCATGGGCCTTGTGCTGATGCAGAAAGAGACCGGCTCGGCCCTCGTCTTCCTCGCCTTCGCCCTGATGCTCTATCGCGAAGGCATGTCCGGCTATCTGCTGTTGGCCGCCGTCTGCGCCGTCACCTTCTTCGTCACCGTGATGAAGTTCGACGACACCCTCCTCGGAGCCACCCCAGCCGGCGCACTCATCGTCTCCTCCCTCACCCTCATCATTGAGATGCTCCTCGTCACCGGCCTCCGGAACGACCGCCTCACGCTCCGCATCATCCTCTACGGCCTCGTGGCCGCCCTCCTCACGGCCATCATCGCCTCGCTCTACATACCCGTCAACTTCGTTTGGGTGCTTGTTGGCGTCATCCTCACCTCCAGCCTCATGCTCATTGTCCAAGCCATCGTCAAGCTCAGTTGGCGTTACGCCCTCGTGGCCCTCTTTGCCCTCTCGTCCGTAGCCTTCATGCTGTCGGTCAACTACGTCTTCAACGACATGCTCGAGCCCCACCAGCAGCAACGCATTCGCGTCTCCCTCGGCCTGGAGGACGACCCCGGCGGATCGGGCTACAACGTCAACCAGTCCAAGATCGCCATCGGCTCCGGCGGCCTGTTGGGCAAAGGCTTCCTTAACGGCACACAGACGAAGCTCAAATACGTGCCCGAGCAAGACACCGACTTCATCTTCTGCACCGTCGGCGAGGAGTTCGGCTTCGTCGGCTCCATTGTCGTCCTGACCCTTTTCGGTGTGATGATCGTGCGACTCATCACGCTGGCCGAGCGACAAGACACCCTTTTCGGGCGCGTCTACGGCTACAGTGTAGCCTCCATCATCCTCTTTCACCTTGTGATCAACGTCGGCATGGTGCTCGGTCTCACCCCCGTGATCGGCATCCCCCTGCCCTTCTTCAGCTACGGTGGCTCGTCGCTCTGGGGCTTCACCATCCTCCTTTTCATCTTCCTCCGCATCGACGCCTCACGGAAAGAGGTGTGAGGGGGGCGGGCGTCTGGGACGCTGGGGGACATGATGAGAGGCCGGGGGCGGTAGCGAGTGCCCTGTTCCTTTCCCGCGCGGGTGTATCAAAATGGCGGTAGGCTTGGAATACACTTAGTTTTCGGTTTCCGTCCCTCCGGTATCTCTGGGACTCTAATGTCTGTCCCTCTACGGAGATAAAAACCATGCGTAGGTGAGATCTCCGTAGGGGAACAATTCGTTCTCCTATGTATGGATTTGACCTCTGCTAACCGACGGGAATCCTCGGGCATGTCTGGATGGTGATGTGGTGGCCCAAAAGGCGACACAGGCACTTTTTGTTTTTCATTTTTAGCAGTTGGATCCTCCATCTATATTTGCGGCTGCAAGAAGAAAAGCGACAACCATCCGATCGCACACAACCAAATGACTATTTCAAGCCTCGACATACCACAGCCCTCCGATGAGCCGTATAAACAAGCACCCATAAAGGTGTTTGGCGATCTGGTTATCCCCTATAGCATATGAGCAACAGAAAATATTATTGCGCGTACTGCGGCCAGTCTTTCAAGAGCGTTAGCGAGTTGACGCGGGCAGGGCTGTGCGCGCGCCATCCCGACGGCCCCGTCCGAGGGAAACACAAGCTCTACGAGGGGACTGAGAAGACGGTCTACACCTGTAAATACTGTGGCATGGAAGCCCGCACGATTGACCGTCTAACGTCCTCCACCTGCGTACACCATCCCAAGGGCCACAACCGCGGCCATCATGAGCCAGCACTATAGCGTATTTGATTTTTACACACCTCTATACATCACCACTTAAACGAATGATTTTATGGAAAAGGAAAAAGCAACCCAGAGAGAATTGAAATGGCGTAGAACCAGCCAGTGGCGCGCTGCTAACGGATGGCGTACGATCCCCTTGCGCCGGTGGACATTCGTTTGATTGAAGAATGAATTCAAGAGAAAGTTCAGATGAATCAGCGAACAAATCAAGGATGGAACCGTACCGGTAAATGGAATACTGCAAGCAGACGCCTCGTTTACGCGTTGCAGAGAGCCGATTCGGATTCCGTCCAGTTAGGGTTAAGTCTACCGTCGGCAGGATGCTTATCGGACGATGACGCAAGCCATGAAATGCAACCGGTAGGCGCAGAAGTTGAGCACGAAGAAGTGAACGCCTGCAACCACTCTAAGAAAGAGTATGTGCGCCAAGGGTGGCGCAGAACTGACCGGTGGCGTGCCGCGAATGGATGGCGCGCTTCCACGTTGAAATGGGAGGATCCCGATCCGATCAAAAACGGATGGTTGGCTTACTGGCCACAAGTAATCATGACACTCTCGCCAAGCAGCCCAAGCCTTAGCCTCGAATCGCAACCAGCAAGCGGGCATGCGGAGAAAGAGCATAACGAAAGACCTTCCGAAAGGAATGTTCCATATAACGCAAGCAAGAAATACGAGCGATTTGAAGCCCGCTATCAGGAGCTCTCGTCTTACCTGTGTTCCATCGCTGCGAAGATTGACGCGATCAAAACGGACAATACGAAGCAGGTCGGTATCAAGAGGAGTCTCCTCGCGTTCTTGGAGACCTACATCAAAGATTCGATGAATAAACTGGGCGAAATCAAGACGAGTGCCCGGTGGGATAAGTTGGTCATTGCCTTTTTCGGCGAGACGAATGCTGGGAAAAGCACCATCATCGAAACCTTCCGCATCCTCTTTGACGAATCGCGACATCAAACGGGGGATGGGAATGACGGACTGATCGTCGGTGACGGACGATCAGACTTTACGAAGGTCTATGAGGAGTATAACTTGAAGATTAACGGCAAGGAGTTTATCCTGATTGATGTACCGGGAATTGAGGGGCGGGAAGAAGACTTCAGAGATGAAATAAAACGTGCATTGAATCAGGCGCATTGTGTCTTCTATGTGCAAGGGCACAATAAGAAACCGGACATAAAGACGGCTGAAAAAATCAAAAACTACCTCAGTGATTGGGTCAACGTCTATTCCATTTTCAATGTGCGCGGCGGTGCAAGCAACTATGATGAGTGCGACGAGCGCGAAACATTAGAGACCGAAGCCGTACGTAAGAATGAACAGCTTATTCAAGACACTTTCCAAGGAATCTTGGGGAACATCTACAAAGGGAATATCACCCTTCAAGCCTTGTTGGCCATGTGTGCATACGGACGTTTCCCCAGCACACGCGAAGATTTGCTGCGGGCGCAGAAAAAACTGCTCGGCTATTTTGGTAGCGGTGATGCGGTGCTTCGGTTTAGTCAGTTCGACCGGGTCATGCAGTTAGTGGATCAGAAGTCGGAGCACTATATGGACGAGATCGTCGAAGCCAACAAGCAGAAGCTGATCGCGCAGTATCGTAAGGTCTATCAAGGCTTGGTGGATATGATGGCGCAACAACAACGAGACATCGACCGATTAAAGGAGCGGCTGATCCGGTTTGATGTAGATATGAACATGTCATTTGAAGAGACGATCCGAGCGATCCGTAATCGAATGGCCTATGAGCACACCAAAGTCTTTGACGACTTCAAAAGAGAGGTTTGCGACGTGCTGGATGACGACTATAACAAGGAAGACAGCGAGAAAGAGATTCAGCAACGTGCAGAGAGGTTATTCGAGGCCTACACGATGGAATCTAAGATCATCGTCGAATATGAATTCAGTCGCTTAGAAGAGAAGATCAGAGAAAGACGCAGGGAGCTTGACAATATTCAAATCGGCGGATTGCATATCGATATATCGAGCTTAGAAATGCCTAATCTTGATGAAGCCTTTGGCAAGATGGGCCTCAATTTTGGCGATGTCTTTGGTTTTGCCACCACGGTGGGAGGAACGGCTCTTGCTTTTAGTGTTATCCCCGGATTCGGAACACTTATCGGCGCGGGTGTTGGTCTTTTGCTATGGGGCGGCAAGCAGCTTTTCTTGGGAGATGGCAAGCGAGAAGAAGCCAAGGACAAGGCCCGCAAAAGAATCGATGAGAAGAAACGAGAGAGCCAATCCACCAGCCTGAACAAACAGATTAATTTGATAGAACGGACGCTCGATAACGAAAAAGACCGCTTCCGGCAGATCATCCGAAACGAGCGCAGCAATTTGCAACAACTCAGCGGCGCGATAGAGGATGCCCAAAGGCAGGTCGTAGCGTACGCCAATCACATTAAGAACACAGCATATGGAGAAATTTGAAGTAAAGAAGCAGCGCCTGAAAGAGGCGCTGTCGGGATTGGAGCAACTGCTCGATGAGGGGCAGCGTTTAGGGCTGGATCTTACTGACGCCGCCCAGAAGCTCCGAAGCGTAGTCCAATCCTCAGAAGACGAAACGCTCCGCATCGTCCTGCTCGGTTCCTTCTCGGACGGCAAGACGAGTGCGATAGCCGGTTTGTTGGGGCGACTCGAAGACTCGATGAAGATCGACCAAGACGAATCGTCTGACGAATTGAAGATCTATCGCCCGAAGGATTTGAAGGATGGATTCGAGATCGTCGACACCCCAGGGCTGTTCGGAACGAAAGAGAAGGAAACGGACGGGCAAACGATGAGGTATTCTGAAATCACCGAGCGGTATATCTCCGAGGCGCATATCGTCATTTATGTCTGCCATGCCGTCGTGCCACTCAAAGACAGCCACAAGGAGATCATCCGGCTGGTGATGCGCGACTTCGGTAAGCTGGACTGCTCCATCTTCGTCATCAACAAAATGGACGAGGCCGGCACAGACATGCTCGACGCGGATGACTATGCCGAAATGGCTGCCACCAAAAAGAAAAACCTGATCCAACGATTAAGGGACACCATCCACCTGACGCCCGAGGAGGAAGCCGGACTGCGCATCGCGTGCATCGCCGCCGACCCCAAGGGGAAGGGGCTAGCGCATTGGTTCGCCCGGCCAGACGACTACATGCGGCGCTCCCATATCGGCCTCCTGCGCGATTACATCACTGAAATCACCGAGAAGAAAGACGCCACTACGCTGCGCGAAAACAAAAACATTGCCGCGGTGAAGGATGCGATGATGCAGGTGGAAAAAGAGATTTTCGAGCGCGAACGCCTTTTGTCGGCCGACTTAGAGCGAAGCCAAGAGGCGATGAAGGAAATCAACACCGAGCTCCGATTGATGAAAAAGGACTTGGAAGAAGCCCGGCGAACTATGTCCGAGCGCCTCGATGCGCTCTTTAAAGGCATTACAACCGACATTGACAGCGCTACATATCAAACCATTCGTCAAGTGATCGAACAGTGCCTCGGGCTCAAAGACGGTGAAGTTGGATTCATATTAGAACGCAAGGTGAATCAGATCCTCCAAGACTGCAGCGAGGCCAACAACCACCAAGTCTCTTCGGTGCATGTGGACAAACTGGAAGAACTTTTCGAAAGCCAAAACAAGCTCATGCAGCAGATGGTTAAGCAGGGCGGAAAGGCGCTGGGATCGGTGAAGCTGTCCGGAGGTATGATCAAGTCCGCCCGCAACGTCGTCGCCAAGGGATTTAAGTTCAAACCTTGGGGAGCCGTCAAGTTGGCAAAGAACCTAACGAAGGCCTTGGGCGCTATCGGCATCGTGCTATCCGTTGGCATGGAAATTTGGGATGCCATCGCCTCAAAGAAGCGAGAGAATGATCTGGCCGAACTGAAAAGCCAGCTCAAAGGAATGCTCGCCGATATGCAGGCCGACATCTACGCTCAATTCAACGACAACGAATCGTACTACAAGAACTTCGCGCCCTCCTTCCTCGAGATGCAGCAGCACGCCGAGGAAATGCAGGAAGCCGTTGACCGAATCAGCGAGCAGACCGCAAGGCTTCACGATTACGGTGAGCGTCTGAGAAAACACTTTGATATCAAAGACGCGGTCAAGGACACGACCATATAAAACGGCCCTCCTCTCCTCATCTTTCCGTTAAAATATTTAAGAGATCGGCCATTGACTGCAGTCAGAGGCATGCAAAACGCGTTTTTCTATCCATTGACAATGGTCAGAGGTGTCTAAAACGTGTTTTGGGACCCATTGACAACAGTCAGAGGTGTCCAAAACGCATTTCTTAGCCCATTGACAGTAGTCAGAGGCATCTAAAACGCATTTTGCATACCTCTGACTGCTGTCAACGTCTTTTTCCATCCGCAAAGAGGAGGACGCTAAGGCGAAGTGGAAAGTCGATGCCAACAATTTCATCGTATCATTGTGCCCCGAAGGCCAATCGATAGAGCGATTGGGAACTAAATCATATCAATTCTAAATACATAAATCACGATGAAGACACTTCATTCATGTAATGTGCCAAGATTGCAGCAGATGGAACTCGTAACCCTGCTGCGCGAGACGACGGCTGATGTGGAAACAGCAGCTGGGAACCTGAAAACGACCGACGTACCCCTCAAGCGCTACCTGAAGGAGACGAAAGACGGAATCGATCCCTTCGAGACGGCTACCCGTAACCCAACGAAGGATCCGGATACGGAGGTCATGCATAAGAAGGACAGCGAGCGCGATAAGGCCGTGAGCCGGTTCGTGCTGAAGTTTCAGAGCTTCAGGCTGTCGGAAGATTCGGCCGAACAAACGGCTTACAACAACCTGCAAATCCTTTGGGCGCGCCATCGGAATGTGCAAGGGCTAAACAATGAAAATCAGACGGGCGCAACGGACAACCTGCTCAACGACCTGAAAAAGGAGCCCTTTGCATCGGCCGTGACGAAGCTCCATCTGGAGGCAGAGGTGACAGGCATACAGACGACGAACGATGCCTTCCGCACCTTCATGGTCGGTCGGCGAGCCACGGCCAGAGACGCCGCCATGAAAGAGACGCATGTAAACAAGATGCGTCGCGAGCTGACGGACAAGTACACGGGGCTTTGCATCTATGTGATGGCCATGGCGGATGCCTATCCGGACGTCCCGGAATGGGCCAAGTCGCTGGCCGCCATCAATGTGATCCGCAAGCGCTATGCGGAGATCCTAACTCGTCGTGCAGCCGCACAGAAGGACAAGGATCCCAGCAAGCCCAAGACCCCCACCGATCCGAAGGAACCCAAGCAGCCCAAGGATCCGAAGACTCCCGATCAGCCGAAGGAACCCAAGCAGCCGGAGAAGCCCGGTGGTGACGCTGGCGAACAGCCCAAGAAACCGGACGAGAAACCGAAGGATCCGAAGAAACCGGGTGACGACGGTAATCCCGACATCACGTTGCCGGAGGAATAGGGGCGTCAGGGACGCCAGCCAAGTTTGCCGGGGGCGTCAGGGACGCCAGCCAAGTTTGCCGGGTACATATGAGGTAACTCACGTGTACCCGGCATTTTTGTGTCCGGGCGGCCATTCATGTACCCGGCCAGCATCATAACCAAACGTGAGTTCGACGTAAGAAAAGTGGTAAAAAGAAGTGGGAGTCAAGAGTGAGATTTGTATCTTTAACGCGCTGAAAATAAAGAGCAAACCCAACAATGATTCCCACCAATAAAACTGTAGAGATCTACTATCTCGTCGACGAATTCTTGAAAGAATACGACGCCGTAATCAAAAGTCATTCCTTGGAAAAGGGTGCCCCAAAGAAAAGGAGGAACCGCAAATTCACAATGTCCGGTAGCGAGGTGATGACGATTCTCATCCTTTTCCACTTCTCCTTTTTTCGAGACCTGAAGCATTTCTATCTCTTCGTCCGATCACGCATGAAGTCTGATTTCCCCCATACCGTGTCCTACAACCGATTTGTAGAGTTAGAGCGAAAAGTCTGTATCCCGCTTGCTGTCTTCCTAAAAATGAAGGCTTTGGGGCAATGTACCGGCATATCTTTTATCGATTCTACTCCCATCCGAAGCTGCCATATCAAAAGAGAAAAGCAGCATAAAACCTTCAAGGAATTTGCTAGAAAAGGGAAAAGCACTCTGGGCTGGTTCTATGGATTCAAACTGCACTTGATCATTAACGACAAAGGGGAGC
>ERZ773014.414-NODE-414-length-29174-cov-10.340808_pt1 | contig 29174 bp, 20 predicted proteins | sample MGYA00580841_ERZ773014 | MGnify/ENA primary metagenome ERZ773014 (study PRJEB29015, sample SAMEA2737989) | human oral metagenome | biome: human oral; feature: human-associated habitat; material: dental | place: China | collected 2067 ... | reverse complement strand
GCTTATACGTCTGTCCCGGGAACATCGACATACTATATACAGCGTCGCGTTCTTTTCCGCCAAAGACAGCCGGCAGATTGCCGTCGATGTCGTCTGCCGCGGGGAAACCGCAGAGCGCACTGAGTGTCGGATAGAGATCCGCCGAGCTGGTCAGCTCGTCTACGATGCGCCCCTCGGGGACACCGGCACCGCGCATCATCCAGAGGGCACGCGTTGAGTTCTCGGCAATCACGTCCATCACGCCGTTCACGGGTGCGCTGAAGATCGAGTTGCCGTGGTCGGAGTAGACGCTGACGAGATATTCTTCCTCCGCGTAGTGCTCCTCGATGTAGGTGAGGAGCTGTGCCAGATTGCCGTCCACGCGGCGAAGACTCTGCCAGAACTGCTCCTGATAGATCTTGAGCTTGGGCAGGCGTACACTGGCGATATGCTCATCAGTATCAAACAGGCGCTCTGAGAGCGGCAAATGCGTTTCCACCGCAGGGTGAAATTTGAACCCCTTGGCATTCCACGGATGCACGTCCGCGACGTGCAGATGGAGGAACTGATCCGTCTCATCGAACGCCTCGAGCTGCATGATGGTGCGGTCAACTGCCTCAGCAGAGAGGAGCTTCCACCCGGTGGTATTCAGCTGATCGTAGCCGCGCAGTGTGCCGCTGTAGATGGGGTCCGCTGCCCCCATCGGGGCGGCGGCATAGTAGCCGAGATCCGTCATGCACTCCGAGAGGGTCATCATATCGAGCGGAAGTTCGTGGCTGTTCCTCTCGTTGAATACCTGTGTATGGATCGGATAGCGTCCCGTCTCGATTACGGGGAGGGATGGATAGGTGCACTCCGATGTGGAGAAATGCTGGTCGAAGATCGTGCCGCGCGCGAAGAAGTGTGCGATGTTCGGCATCGCATCGGGAAAGTGCGTGCGCGCGATATTCCACGCGAGCCCGTCGATGAGAATATTCAGCACGAGTTTTCGCCGCGCGGGGCTGTGCCCAAGGCGGATCGGCGTGCCGACAGCATAGACAGCATCAGAGGCAGACGTGATCTCGGTCGTCTCCGTGAGGCGGAACTGACTGAACGCCCACTTGCCGAGATAGGCGGATGCCGGCGGCTGGGACTTGGATGCGATGGTCAGCTCCTGCAGGGGCTCCGTCCCCGCGATGGGGAGAATGACCTCCGCCCCCTCCGGCACTTCGATCGTCACACGGCCGCGTACCTCTTGTGCCCTTTGCAGACAGAACGGGTAATCCCGCTGCATCCTATCGACGAAGACGTCGGTATGCCGCATTTTCTCGATCAGCTGACTTTGATCCGAGAGGAACGCATTATCGACATAGGCAGCGACCCAGTAGCGTGCACTTCCCTCGGGCGGTGTGAGCGGGAGATACTCTCCTACGAAGGCGTCGAGCTGAAAATCCAGTACATGATCTGCGCCTGCGAGGAAGGCGCGGTTCTGTGTCATCGGGGCACCTGTTCCGATGCCTGCGGCGATGGAGAGCCGGTCAAGACCGTCCTTTCCGCCGCGCATGAGCAGCTCCATGGGAATCTCAGGGGAGAGATAGAGCCCATAGGCATATCCATACATCGTGAGTGCATCGACGGGACGATCCAGCCGGGCGTATGACTCGGCCAGCAGCAGCCAGATCTCGCGGTTCACGGGGCGCTTTCGGTAGGCGCGTTCCGCGCATACCGCCGCATTCTCCGCATCCCCATGATGGAGGAGATACTTCGCCGCGAAGATATCTGCGCGCTCACTCGTGGGCGCTGCCTCCCGATAGGCGGCGAGCTGCATGAGAAAGTTGTCGTCGTAGGCATCCTGCTCCGACCGCGCGAGAAGATCATAAAAGAGCGCAGAAGCCTGTTCGTTGTTGTGCCAGAATACGCGGTTGTCTTCGTTCATCTCATGACTCCTTCAGCGGAGAGAATGCCTCCCCGTTGCTTGCGATTCCCCTTAGAAAATCCCGCGCGTGCGGGTAGAAAAATGCGCGCAGGGCTGGGTCGTCGATTTCATATCCTCTTTCCCGCTCGTGCTCACGCGGATAGATGGCGACGTTTGCTCGAGCGAGATCGACGGTGCCGTCGGTGTGGACCGGTTCCTCTGTTTCGAGGCAGAGCGTATGCGATGCCGAGCGTACCGCGAGAAAGTACGGTTTGCCGGGGTAGAGGGAGTTGCTGAATGAAACATCCCGTCCTGAGCCGCCCAATACGCGCGGGAGTACGCCGTCCACATCGGCATCGCCGGGGAAACCCAGCAGATGCGCTATCGTCGGATGGATGTCTGCTGTGCTGGTCAATTCCTCGGTGATAACCCCCTCGGGAATGCCCGCACCGCGCATCATCCATGCCGTATGGGTCAGCGGGCTGTCCACGATGTAGGGCGTTGGGCTGAAGATGGAGACGCCGTGGTCGGAGTAGAGGTTTACGAGGTACTCCTCCGGCGCATAGTGTTCCTCCAGATAGGAAAACAGTGTGCCAAGAGCCCGATCCGTACTGCGCACCCCATAGCGGAACGATGCCTGATTGATGGGGCTCGGACGGAGATAGGGGCTATGCGGCGCGTGAATCTCATCCGTCATACGTGCGGCAAGCGGCAGCGAGGCCTGCACTGTGGCTGCCTGCTGAAAGAGCGGCGCAGGCCATGGGTGGGCATCTGCCGTGTGAAAGTAGATGAAGTGATCTGCGTCGGGCATGCCGTCCAGATGGCGGATGATGCGCTCTGTCCCCTCGTAGGCAGGCGTACGGTACATCGCGGCGATGAGGCGATCATAGCCGCGCATGCACCCGTCGTACAGCCCCATGCCGAACCCCATCAGCTGTGCCGTTGCATAGCCGTGATCCCGTGCACGCTCCGAGATCGTTGCGATGTCAGGGGACAGCGCAACGGGAATCTTGTCGTGGAACATCTTGCTGTGGTGTGGATAGAGCCCGGTCTCGATGGTCGCCAGTGACGGATAGGTGTATTCGGAGGCAGAGAATTGCTGATTGAAGATCAGTCCGCGCGCGAAAAAGCGTGCTGTCTGCGGCATCATCTCTGCGAAGCAGCTGCCGACGATCTCCCAGGGGAGCGCATCGACGAGGATGTTCAGTACCAGACGGCGGCGTCTCGGATGATGCCCGATCTGGATCGGGGGGCCGACAAGAAACGCATGATCTGAGGAGAAGTCGGTCGTCTCACGAAGCCGATAGAAATTGGGCGTGGCAACGTTCAGCCAGCCGGGCTCGTCGACCGATGCGGAGCGCACGTGGATCTGCTGCGGCTGGCACATGCCGACAGCGGGGAGCACGGTGCCGATGATGGGGAGGACGACCTCCTGTCCGGGAGCGAGCTCTATATGTGCTGCACCAGGGGCACGCTGCGCGCGCATCAGATCAAAGACAAAGTCGCCTGCGGCGAAGTACCCGACGCCCTGTGCATCACGAATGTTCTTCAGCTGCCATGCCTTATCGCCCTGCTGCCCTTGCTCCGCGTGGACACCGACATAGTAGGCGCAGTGGTGATTTTCAGATGCGGGGAGAAACTCGCCGGCAAAGAGCCCGTCCATCGTGGTGATGCCCGTCTCTGGATCATAGGATGCGCGTGTGGCGAGCGGCACAAACGAAGGATGAGACAGGACGACGGACAGGCGGTCAAGTGCCTCCTGCGTGATCGCTTCATGCGGGTAGTCATCCACCGCGATTGGCACATCGGTGAGCCGGTTGGTGTAGCCCTGCATGAGGAGTGCGTCAGCATAGCGGCCGAGCGTCTTGCAGGCACACGCGAGCACCTCGAAGATCGGCGCTTGGAGCGGGCGCAGACGAAAGGCGCGTTCCGCGCAGATGACGGCGCTTTCTGCATCTCCATTCGCGAGAAGATACTGCGCGGCGAAGATGTCGGCGTGTGCCGCATCCCCGCCCGCCTCGCGGTACGCGGCGAGTTGTACGAGAAAGTCGTCGTCGTAGGCGTCCTGCTCCGCGCGTGCGAGGAGGTCGTAAAAGAGCGCAGAAGCCCGCTCGTTGTTGTGCCAGAATGTGCTGAAATCGTCGCTCATAATATCTCTTTTCTTTGTTAGGGCTGTCCGCCGAACCACTCCGGGCGTGCGGCGCGCATTGAGGGCCAGAACTCCCCGTTGTTCGCGATCTCACGGACGAAGTCACGGGCACGCGGGCAGAAGAATGCCCGCAGCTCTGCACTGTCCACGACATAGTTTTCATCGAGCTCATGGCCGCGCGGATAGATCCCCACACGCGCATCTGCGAAATCCACCGTACCGTCCTCATCGACTTTTTCCTGCGTCTCAAGGCGCAGCGCATGGTCGTGGGTGCGCACGGCGAGCTTATACGTCTGTCCCGGGAACATCGACATACTATATACAGCGTCGCGTTCTTTCCCGCCGAAGACCGCCGGCAGATTGCCGTCGATGTCGTCTGCGACGGGGAAGGTGCAGAGCGTCCCGAGCGTCGGATAGAGATCTGCCGTGCTGGTCAGCTCGCTTACGATGTGTCCCTCGGGGACACCTGCCCCGCGCATCATCCATACGGCGTGCGTCGCATTTTCGGCGATGACGTCTACACTGCCTTTTACAGGCATGGTAAATACCGAATTCCCATGATCGGAGTAGAGACTGACGAGGATATCGCGTTCGTCAAAGTGTGCCTCAATGTAAGAGAACAGATAACCGAGGTGGCGGTCAACACAGGAAAGACTGCGCCAAAAATGATCCTGGTAGACGGGCAGCTGCGCCAGATGCACACTCGTCACATTTTCATCCACCTCAAAAACGCGCTGTGTCAGTGGGAGGTGCGTTTCTGTCGCCGGGTAGAACTTGAACCCCTTGGGGTTCCATGGGTGAACATCTGCTGTGTGCAGGTACAGGAACTGATCTGTCTCGTTAAATGCCTCGATCTGGCGGATGGTACGTTCCGCCAGATCGGCACTTGGCAGCGTCCATGGCGCTGCGTTGAGCGTCCGATAGCCGCGCATGGCTCCACTGTAGATGCAGTCCGCTGCACCCAGCGGTGCGGCGGTATAGTAGCCGAGATCCGCCATCGACTCCGAGAGCGTCTTGATGTCGAGGGGCAGTTCGTGACTATCGTTCTCGTTAAATACCTGCGTATGCGCCGGATAACGTCCCGTCTCGATGGTCGGCAAAGAGGGATATGTGAATTCCGATACGGAGAAATGTTGATCAAAGATCGTGCCGCGTGCAAAGAAACGGGCGGTATTCGGCATACATTCGGCAAAACATGCACGGATGACGCCCCAGGAAAGTCCATCGACGAGGATGTTCAGCACGAGCTTTCGCCGTGCGGGGCTATGTCCCAGTGGGATGGGTGTGCCGATGGCGTAAGGACGGTCATCCGCGGGGGTGATGTGCGCGGATCCCTCCAGACGAAAAAGACTGAACGCCCATTTTCCAAGGTACAGCGGATGGGAGGCTCCTGCATTTGTGATGGTCAGCTTTTGCAGATGGCTTGTGCCCGCGATGGGAACGATGGCGGTTGTTTCTGCCGGAATCTGTATCTCCGATGGACCGCGCACCTCCTCTGCCTGCTGCAGCTGGAACGAAGCGGCGCGGTAGCCGTATGTGCTGAATGCGTCCGTATGGCGGTTGTGGTCAAGCATGATGCCCTGGTCGGAGAGATAGTAGTCCGTATAGGATGCCGCCCAAAACCTGGAGTAATGCGGCGGCATGGTGAGAGGGAGCGGCTCGCCGATGAAAAGATCCGTAGAGAACTGGAGTCCCTGTTCTCTGATGACCGCGCGCACCTTTGCCAGGGGAGCCCCCTTGCCCATGCCCAGCGCAATCGACAGACGCCCCAACCCCTCGCGGAGCTGATCCTCGTCGAGGTGAAAGGAGAACTGCGGCGCACCGTAGAGACCATAAGCATATCCCTGCATGATGAGCGCGTCGATCGGGCGGTTCAGTCGTGCATAGAGATCGGCCAGCAGCAGCCAAACTTCGTAGTTGACGGGGCGCTTTCGGTAGGCGCGTTCTGCGCAGACAGCCGCATTCTCCGCATCTCCGTGATGGAGCAGGTACTTCGCCGCGAAAATATCCGCGCGCTCACTCGTGGGCTCTGCCTCCCGATAGGCGGCGAGCTGTACGAGAAAGTCGTCGTCGTAGGCGTCCTGCTCCGCGCGTGCGAGGAGGTCGTAAAAGAGCGCAGAAGCCCGCTCGTTGTTGTGCCAGAATGTGCTGAAATCATCGCTCATCATATTTCTTTCCCTTTTTAAGCTGCTCTTTTTAGGATCGTCCGCCGAACCACTCCGGGCGTGCGGCGCGCATCGAGGGCCAGAACTCCCCATTGTTCGCGATCTCGCGGACGAAGTTACGGGCACGCGGATAGAAGAACGCACTCAAATCCTCTTGATCGACGGCGCAGCCTGTCTCAAGCTCATGGCCGCGCGGATAGATACCGGCGCGCGTAATCATAAAGTCCACCGTGCCGTCCTCATCGACGGGGTCCTGTGTCTCAACGCGCATCGTGTGATCGTGGGTGCGCACGGCGAGTTTATATGTCTGCCCCGGATACTGCGATGCACTGTATACCGCGTCGCGCGGCGAACCGCCGAAGAGAGCGGGGAGACGGCCGTCAATATCGTCATTGACGGGGAACCCGCAGAGATGCCCTAGGGTCGGGTAGATATCTACCGTGCTCGTGAGATCGTGAACAACGGTGCCCGCGGGGACGCCCGCACCGCGCATCATCCACGTGGCACTGGTGGAGCGTTCGCTGAGGATGTCGATGCTGCCGCCGATGGTATCACCGAACATGGGAATCCCGTGATCCGAGTACAGGTTGATGAGGTACTCATCCTCGTTAAAATGCTGCTCCAGATAGGAGAACAGCAGCCCGAGCGTGCGATCCGTCTGCCGCATCTGCTCCAGATACTGCTCCTGATAGATGCGGAGATTGGGCAGACGGACACTCGCCACATCTGAGTCATGCGGGAAGAACCGTTCCGCAAGCGGCAGGTGTGCCTCAACGGCCGTATCGCACTTGAACCAGCGTGCATTGTACGGATGCACATCCAGCAGATAGAGGAAGAGGAACTGATCGGTCTCGTCAAAGGCGTCGATATGGCGAAGGACGGAGTCCACGCCAACCGCAGTGTGCAGCGTCCATCCGGCGGCGATGACACGGTCGAACCCGCGCAGCAGACCGTGTGCGATCCCCTGTGTCGTCGCCATGGGGGCAGCGCAGTGGTAGCCGAGTCCTTTCATCCGCTCTGCGATGGTCGGCATACGGAGCGGCAGCTCGTATCCGACGCGCAGATTAAATATATTTGTATGATGCGGATAGTATCCGGTCTCGATGGCGGGGTAGGCGGGCAGGGTATACTCAGAGCTCGAGAACTGCTGATCAAAGATCGTTCCGCGCGAGAAGAAACGCATGATGTTCGGCAGATGTGTCTCTGCATAGGGGCGTGCGATGGCCCATGACAGCGCATCGACAAAGATGCTCAGGACGAGCTTTCTGCGCCGCGGGCTGTGCCCAAGGCGGATCGGCGTGCCGACGGTATAGGGGCTGTCCGCAGGCGCGTGCAGGGTGGCATTTTCACTGAAGCGAAAGAAATTAAACGACCATTTGCCCAGACAGGTTTCCTGTGTGCCGTCGGATGCCGTTGTTACGGCGAGCGGCTGCTCCGGTGCCGTGCCCGCGATGGGGATGATCGCCTCCTCCCCCGGCGGAAGCTGGATGGACACCGTGCCGCGGACCTCCTGCGCCTTTTGCAGATCGAAGAAGAAGTCGTGGTAGCCATGACGACTGAAGGAACGCTCATGCCGCAGATCGGTCAGCACATGACTCTGATCCGACAGACAGGCATTCTCGGCGTAGATCCCACCCCAAAAGGATGCGCTTCCCTCCGGCATGGTGAGGGGGAGTGCCTCACCGACAAATATATCGGGACGAAATAAAAGCTCCCCGTTTTCCACGTAGGCACGGCTCGTGGCAGTCGGTATATTGAGGCATGTGCCCATGGCGAGGGAGAGCCGATCCAGTGCCTCTGTCAGCGATGGTGATCCCATATCCAGCGATGGCATCGGCGCGCCGTAAAGTCCGTAGAGATGTCCCTGCATGGCGGCCGCATCGCTTTCGCGCCCGAGTGCCTTATCGGCGGCGGCGAGGAGCTTCCAGATCTCGGCGTTGAGTGGGCGCTTTGCGCGGGCACGTTCTGCGCATACGGCGGCGTTTTCCGCATCGCCGTGATGGAGCAGGTACTTCGCCGCAAAGATATCGGCGCGCTCACTCGCGGGTGCTGCCTCACGATAGGCGGCGAGCTGCATGAGAAAATCGTCGTCGTAGGCATTACGCTCTGATCGTGAGAGGAGATCATAAAAGAGCCCCTGCGCGTGCTCATCATTGTACCAGAATATGCTGAAATCGTCGTTCATCTCATGCCTCCTTCGGCGGCGGGAATATCTCCCCATTGCTTGCGATGCCCATTAGGAAATCTCGCACACGCGGATAAAAGAAGGCTCTCAGCGCGGGATCGTCAATTTCACGTCCCGTGATCCCCTCTTCGCCGCGTGGATAGAATGCTGTGACAGCACGCGCGAGATCCACCGTCCCATTCGGCAGGAGAGCATCTGTTGACTCGAGGTGAAATGTATGCTCTCGCGTGCGTGCACGCAGGCAGTAGGTACGCCCAGGGTAGAGCGAGTTGCTGAACGCGATCTCACGTCCGCTGCCGCCAAAGATCTGCGGAAGGACCCCATCCACATGTTCTCCGACAGGGAAATGGAGAAGATGTGCGAGTGTCGGATAGATGTCCACCGTGCTGGTCATTTCGCTGACCGTGATCCCCGCGGGAACGCCTGCCCCGCGCATCATCCATGCAGTGTGTGTCATGTCCGGACTGACGATGTAGTGGTGCTTGCTGAATATGGGAACACCATGGTCGGAGTATAGACTGACGAGGTATTCATCCGGTGTGTAGTGCTGCTCCAGATAGGAAAAGAGTGTGCCGAGAGCCCGGTCGAGATCACGGATGCCCTGGATATAGGCAGCCATGCTCAGTTTTGTGGACTGAAGATAGGGACTGGGAGAGTTGCTCCTTGCCCCCGACAGACGTTCCTCGAGCGGTAGACGTGCCTGCGTGCTCGCAGTGATCTGAAAGCGCGGATAAGGCCATGGATGCGCATCCAATGTATGCAGGTAGATGAAATGATCGGCGTCGCGCAGCCCCTCCAAATAACGGATGGTTCGTTCCGCAGCCTCGTAGGCGAACAGGTGATAGGGAGCGATCACAAGCCGGTCAAAGCCACACGTTGCCCCATTATAGATCCCGCTGCCCTCCCCCATGAGATTCGCCGTGGCATATCCGCATGTACGCATGCGCTCGGAGAGCGGGATATATGCGGGGGTGAGGAGGACGGCAAGGGTATCGTTGAAGATCTGATTGTGGTGCGGATACATCCCCGTTTCAATGGTCGAGAGAGACGGATAGGTATACTCCGATGCGGAGAAGTGTTGATCGAAGATCGTTCCCTGCGCGAAGAAGCGGGCCGTATTCGGCATCCATTCGGCAAAGTGAGTACGCACGACCTCCCATGAGAGTGCATCGGCGAGGATGTTCAGCACGAGCGGACGGCGCGTCGAGCTGTGCCCGATTGCGATCGGTGCACCGACGAGAAAATCATGATCCGAGGACAGATGGGTGTCTTCGCACAGACGGAAAAAATTCGGTGTTGCGGGCGCAAGAGGCGTGTCCTGATCCACCGATGAGGTCTTTATATGGAGATTTTGAAAGGCTGATACGCCGATGATGGGGAGAACGGTCTCTCCTGTGCAGTGAAGCTCGGCGTACCCGGGAGCACGGCTGGCGCGAATGAGTTCATAGGTGAACCCTCCGCCGACATTGTAGGCAAACCCAGCCGCATCCTGAATCGTCTGCAGCAGCCATGCTTTGTCCCCCTGTTGTTCCTGCTCGGTATATGCAGCAACGTAGTAGGGCGGGTGTGAAGCGTGCGGTGCGGGAATGTATTCACCCGCAAAAACGCCTTCGGATGCGCAGAGACCATGTTCCCCATCGCAGCTGATACGGCTGAATGCCAGCGGGGCAAATGATGGTGAGCCCATGGCAACGGACAGGCGATCGAGCACCTCGGGGGTCAGCGCACTGCGCGGAATATCCGTCGGGAGCGTGAGCGGGCGGTTCAGCAGCTTCGCCGTATACGCCTGCATGACAAGCGCATCGGCATAGCGTGCCGTCGCTGTGTACGCACGGCGCAGCACTGCCCAGACCGCAGGCTCGACAGAGCGCAGGCGAAAGGCACGTTCCGCGCAGATGACGGTGCTTTCTGCATCTCCATTCGCGAGAAGATACTGTGCGGCAAAGATGTCGGCGTGTGCAGCATCCCCGCCCGCCTCCCGATACGCGGCGAGCTGCATGAGGAAGTCGTCGTCGTAGGCATCCTGCTCCGACCGTGCGAGGAGGTCGTAAAAGAGCGCAGAAGCCTGCTCGTTATTGCGCCAAAATGTGCTGAAATCGTCGCTCATAATATCTCTTTTCCTTTTAGAGCTGTCCGCCGAACCACGTGGGGCGTGCAGCACGCATCGCGGGCCAGAACTCCCCGTTGTTTGCGATCTCGCGGACGAAGTCACGGGCACGCGGATAGAAGAATTTCCGCAGATCCGCACTATCCTCAGCATAGTTCTCATCGAGCTCATGGCCGCGCGGGTAGATCCCCACATGTGCATCGGTGAAATCCACCGTGCCGTCCTCGTCGAGCACTTCACGTGTCTCCAGACGAAGTACGTGCTCGTGGTTTCGCACGGCAAGCTTATACGTCTGCCCCGGGAACATTGACATGCTGTATGCCACATCACGGGCGGTACCGCCGAAGACGGCGGGAAGACGGCCGTCAATATCGTCATTGACGGGGAATCCGCAGAGGTGCCCCAGGGTCGGATAGATGTCCACCGTACTCGTGAGGTCGTGAACAACGGTGCCTTCGGGGATGCCCGCACCGCGCATCATCCACGCGGCGCAGGTAGAATTCTCTGAGATGACGTCCACCGCGCCAGTGTTATTGCGGTTGAAAATGGAAACCCCGTGATCCGAGTATAGATTGACAAGATACTCATCCTCGTTAAAATGCTGCTCCAGATAGGAAAGCAGCTGCCCAAGATTGCGGTCAACCTGCCTGATCCGTTCCAGATATTGCTCCTGATGGATGTATAGACTGGGGAGGCGCACAGCGGCGGCAGGCCCTTTTTTGTTGAAGATGCGCTCTGAGAGAGCCATGTGCGTCTCAACTGCCGTGTCAAACTTAAAATCAAGGGCATCGTATGGATGTACGTCATTGGCGAGCAGGAAGAGGAACAGATCGGTCTCGTCGAACGCCTTGAGATGACGGATGGCCGAGTCCACGGCATTGACGGAGTTCAGTGTCCAGCCGGCGGCAATCAGCCGATCAAATCCGCGCAGTATGCCGTGAGAAATACCGTGCGTGGATGCGAGCGGTGCAGCACAGTAGTAGCCCAGTGCCTTCATCTGCTCGGCTATTGTCGTCATGCGGAGCGGAAGTTCATAGCCTGCCTTTTCGTTGAAGATCTGCGTATGATGCGGATAGTATCCCGTCTCAATGGCAGGATACGCCGGCAGGGTGTACTCCGAGGTCGAAAAATGCTGATCAAAGATCGTTCCGCGCGAGAAGAAACGCATGATGTTCGGCAGATGCGTCGCTGCATAGGAGCGTGCAACCGCCCAGGACAGACCATCGACGAAGAGGTTCAGGACGAGCTTTCTCCGCTGCGGGCTGTGTCCGAGGCGGATTGGTGTTCCAACGGCATAGGGAGCATCCTCGGAGGCGTGCAGTACGGCACTCTCACTGAAACGGAAGAAGCTGAATGCCCATTTGCCAAGATAGGCGTTCTTTGTCCCGAGGGATTCCGTCGTTACGGAGAGCGGTTGATTGATAACCGTTCCCGCAATGGGAAGGATCGCCTCTTCCCCCGGAGGGAGCTCGATTTTTGCCGTGCCGCGTACCTCTGTCGCCTTCTGCAGGTCAAAGAGGAAATCGCGGTGTCCGTAGCCGATGAACGATTCCTGATGGCGCAGACCCTCCATCAGGCGGCTGTGGTCTGACAGAAACGCATTTTCCGTATAGACGGCACTCCAAAACCGTGCACTGCCGGCGGGCATAGTGAGCGGGAGTGCCTCACCAAGAAAGACGTCATGGCGGAAACAGAGTGCACCGTTTTCCACATAGGCACGACTTTCCGATGTGGGTGCATACAGGCTGTGCCCTAGCGCAATGGTGAGACGTCCCAGTCCCTCCTGCAGATTGGACTGTGTCAGGCGCAGTGCAAGTTTCGGTGCTTGGTAAAGCCCGTAGGCAAGTCCCTGCATATCGATAGAATCCATCTCGCGGTAGAGGGCTTTGTAGGCAACGGCGAGGATCTTCCAGATCTCGTAGTTGAGTGGACGTTTTTCGCGGGCACGTTCTGCGCATACGGCGGCGTTTTCTATATCACCGTGATGGAGCAGATACTTCGCCGCAAAGATATCGGCGCGCTCACTCGTGGGCGCTGCCTTACGATACGCGGCGAGCTGCATGAGAAAGTCATCGTCGTAGGCGGCCTGCTCCGACCGTGCGAGGAGATCACAGAAGAGCCCCTGGGCGTGTGCATCGTTGCGCCAGAATATGCTGAAATCGTCGTCCTGCATGGTGGGTCCCTTTCCTCAAAGCCGCGATAGGGCTCCTGTTGCTATGCGTTCAGTGCTTCCTCGAATACGCGGAAGAACGCCGCGATGTCGGGCGCATCGATCGCGCCGAGTGCACACAGGCGGAAGGTCGATGCCGTCTGCATCTTGCCGGGATAGATGGTGTAGCCGCGCTCGTAGCAGTAGTCGTGCACACGGGTAAAATCAAAGTCCGCCGACGGATAGTTGACGGCGACGACGAGTCCCGACTGGATCGCGCGCGGGATGGTCTCGGTGAGCCCCAGACGGGCGATTCCCTCGTGGATGGCGTTGATCGTACGCGTATGGCGTGCCCATTTCTTCGCCTCTCCCTCGGCGAAGTATTCGGCGAGGGCGTGCTTTGCCGCGTATACGGTCTGCACGGGCGGGGTAAAGCGCATTTCGCCCGTCTCCTCGAAGCCCTCGTACTGCATGACGAGGTTCGTATAGTAGGAGCGCACGGGGTAGTCCTTTGCCGCTGTGAGCAGAGATTTCTTGGCGATGACGAAGGAGAGCCCCGTCATCCCCTGGATGCCCTTCTGCGCCGAGGACATGCAGACGTCGATGTTCATCTCGTCGGCGGAGAAGGGGATCATGGCATAGGTCGAGATGGTATCGGCGATCATGACCGCGCCATGCGCGTGGGCGAGCGCACCGATCTCGCGTACGGGGTTCAGGATGCCCGTGCCTGTCTCCTGATGCGTCGTGTAGACGGCGGCGATGTCGGTGTTCTCTGCGAGCGTGCTCTCCACCGCATCGAGGTCGGGCAGACCGTCCGCCGGGAAGGTCAGGTTGATGTGCGGCACGGAGTAGGCGCGTGCGACGGCTGCCGCGCGTGCGGAGTAGGCGCCGTTGTTGATGATGAGGAGTCTTTTCCCCGCGGGGACGAGCGAGCTGACGCACGAATCAATGCAGAGCGTGCCCGACCCACAGAAGAGAACGGCCGCCCAGTCCGCCGCATCGGCGTGGACGACCTTCAGGAGGTCGGTGCTGAGCTCGTGCATGAGCTCGCCGAATTCACGCTCACGCGGGCAGATGTCGGGGACGATCTGCGCCATCTTGACGGTGTCCGTCGTGGTCGCAGGTCCCGGGTTGAGGAGGACGTTGCGCTGGATGTTCATGGTTTACTCCCGATACATAAAGCAGTGAAAGACGAACGCGTTGTTCCAGTATCCCTTGAGCTCCATGGAAGGAAATGCGATGCGCAGTCCATGTGCCGATGCGTAGTCGGTAAAGAGGCTGTGTGTGTAGAAGTGCCGCTGCAGATCCTTATACAGCGCGTCGTAGTTGGGAATATTTGCCCGACGGAATGCAAGGTAGTCTTCGCGTTTTTCAATATCGTGCAGCCCCATGATGCCGATGGCGCCGCGGCTCTTTTCCCGCATGAGGTCGAGGACATGGACGGCGTAGTCGTCACTGGGGAAATAAGGGAATACGCCGCTGGCAAAGATGGCGTCGTATTTCTGATCGACGGTGATGGCGTCTGCCTCGCCGGCGTATAACTCTGCCGGGGATGAGAGCACCGCACGTGCGGTCTCGATGAGCCCCTCGGCGTAGTCCGTTCCGCCGACGGTCATCCCGTCGCGCTGCATCAGATAGAGGTTTGCACCTGTCCCGCAGCCGACCTCAAAGACGCTGGAATCATTGGTGAGGCAGAGCAGTTCTTTCGTTTGTGCGTATTCGTCGAGGAAGGCATCCAGTGAGATGCCTTCCCCATCACGTCATAACCGTTGAGGCGCTTGAGTTCGAGGAAAGTGTCCTCCCAGTTCCCCGACAGTTTGCCCGTGCCGGGCTTTCTGCGGTTCCAAATCTCTCTCCACTTGTTGTCCATGGCGACCTACTTTCGATACAGAAATACGTTAAAGACGAACGGTGTATTCCAGTACCCTTCCATCTCGATGGCGGGGTACTCGATCCTGAGATTGTGCGTGCGGGCAAAGTCCGCGAAGAAGCTGCGGCGGTAGAAGAGCTTGCTGAGTCCCTTGTAGCGCTCGTCATAGTCGGAAATTGCCGCGCGGCGGTAAGCGAGGAAATCCTCTTTTTTCGCTGCGTCGTGCAGATCGATGAGGCCAATCGCTCCCGTTGCCTTTTCGAGCATCCGCGTGAGCACACGCTCCGCGAATGCCTCGTCAGGAAAGTAGGAGAAGACACTGTTGGAGAGTGCCGCATCGTAGGTCAGCGTTGTATCAAAGGCGTCTGCCTCACTGCACGTAAGCTCCCGTGCCCCCGGAAGCACGCCGCGTGCCGCCTCGACGAGAGCAGCAGAGTAGTCCGTGCCGCCGACGGCAATGCCGTCACGCTGCAGGAGATAGAGGTTCGCGCCCGCCCCGCAGCCGACGTCGAAGACACTCATCCCTGCTGCGAGGTGCAGCAGCTCCTTGATGCGCCGTGCCTGCATGAGGAGAGAATCGAGCGGTATGCCGCCGTCCATGACGTCGAAGCCGTTCATGCGCTTGAGCTCGAGGAAGATATCCTGCCAGCTGCCGGCAAGAGCAGCTTTGTTTGCGTGCCGTCGGTTCCAAACGTCTTTCCACTTGCTGTCCATGTGACCTTCCTTCCATACCATACCATACAGATGACGCAGTACTCAGACGACTTCGATCAGTCGGATGATGTCCTTGATCGGCAGGAGCTCCTTGTCGATCTCGTGGGCGCGGTGATGGACGAGGATGGAGCGTGCCGCATTCTCCATAGAGGGGAATGCCGCGCGGGTGAGCTGGTTTGCGTAGATGACGATGCGGACGCCATGTGCCGTGAGCTCCGCCTCCGTGATCGTGTTGTAGGAGGAGGGGACGGCGACGATGGGGACGTCGGGATGGTTCGCGTGGAAGGCGTCGCAGAATGCGATGACCTCATCGGGCGATTTGGCGCGCGAGTGGATCATGATGGCGTCTGCACCCGCCGCGACGTACGCTTCGGCGCGTGCGAGGGCATCCTCCTGCCCCTTTTCGAGGATCAGGCTCTCGATGCGCGCGATGATCATGAACTCCTCTGTGCGCTGTGCCGCCTTGCCCGTCGCAATTTTCTCGGAGAAATTTTCGATCGTGTCCTGCGTCTGCGCGACCTCCGTGCCAAAGAGGGAGTTGCGCTTTGCGCCCGTCTTGTCCTCGACGATGACGGCGGAGACGCCGATGCGCTCGAGGGTGCGGACGTTGTAGGCGAAGTGCTCTGCCGTTCCGCCCGTGTCCATGTCGAGGATGATGGGCTTCGTCGTGACGTCCATGACCTCGTTGATGGTCTGGATGCGGTCGGAGAGGTCGACGAGCTCGATGTCGGGCTTGCCGCGTGAGGTCGAGTCACAGAGACTGGAGACCCACATGGCGTCGAACTGGTCGAGGCCGCCGTCATTCTCGACGACGGTTTTCTCCGCGATCAGTCCCGTGAGGCCGTTGTGCACCTCGATGGTCTTGACGATGGGGACAATGTCGAGGAGACGGCGCAGACGGCCGCGGCGCGCCTCGGGCATAGCGAGCAGCTCGCGCATCTGCCAGTCGATCTTGCGCACCTCGTCATTATAGGTATAGGATGGTTCGATCAGTTTTCCGCCGTAGCGCGCGAGCGCCGCGAGGACGTTCTTGCGGATGGCGGACTCGGGACCCTGCGCCCAGTTGCTCCCGTGGACGACGTAGTCGGGGCGCAGACGGTCCAGTACCTCGTCGTACATGATGTGATCCTGTACGATGACCTCCGCGATCTCGGGCAGCTCGCTGAGCATCGCCATGCGCTCTTCGAGTGTCTTCGTCGGAAAGCGGTTGTAGCGCACCATCTCCGCGTCGGAGAGGACGCCGACAGTGACCCGGCCGAGCTCCGCCGCCGCGCGCAGGAGGTTCTTGTGTCCTGCGTGGATGATGTCCGTGCAGAAGCAGGTATAAACGTTCTTCATATCTTTCCCTCTATTCCCTGATTTCGTTGGAGGAGTGTTTATTTGTGATCTGACGAGGCGTTCGCGTCGGACGTCCCCGCAGACGGGCATCCAGCAGACGGGGCTCAATTAATTATGTCTTATCCGCGCCTCCAGCGCCCGCAGATCCGCCACGGTGTCGATCTCCCACACGTCCTCGCGCGTGCACTCCCTGATATACACATCACATGTGTCGGGATTGTATTTCAAAATGATCTCGTCCCAGTAGAGCTGACGGTATCGTTCTTCGCGGTACATCGCATCCGCACAGGCCGCGAGCCGCCGCCCGTCCTCTGCCGTCCAGTAGGAGAGACCGAGCATCTGGTGACAGGGGTGTGAGCTCTCTGTAGCGATGTGCGTGATCTTCCCGTCGGCATCCGCGTCGAAACACCAGTCATCCGTCGCTGCCACGGGGAATGCGATGTAGTTCGTGCGCTCCTGTGTGGGCGTGATGATGGCGGGATGCGCGAGGTAGAGATCGCCCTCGATGACGTAGCTGTCCTCAAGCAGCCCTGCACGACTCGCGAGCGCGATGGAGGATATGTTGTTTGCCGCCGCCCAGTCCGGATTGTCGAGAAAGGCGATGTGCGGGTACGCGTCCTTGAGCGTGTCAAGCGCCGCGCCGCAATAGCCTCGTATTATAGTAATCGACGAAATCCCCGCCGCATTAAGCGCATCTAAAATGGTTGCGATGATCGGCACGCCGTTCACGGGAACGAGCGGCTTCGGCAGGTGATCGGTCAGCGGCGCGAGCCGTGACCCACGCCCGGCTGCGAGAATGACGGCGCGCGTCACACGATGTGCATTCATCAGCACAGACCCATTTTGCGTTTCGCCTTCGCGAGCGTCTTTTCGGCGATGTGTGCGGCGCGCTCCGCCCCCCGCGCAATCTCTGCGTCGAGGTACGCCTTATCCGTGAGCAGCTCCGCATAACGCTCACGGATGGGGCGCAGCTCATCGGCGACGACCGTCCCAACGGCCGTCTTGAAGTCGCCGTAGCCCTTTCCTGCAAACTCCGCCGTGATCGCATCGCAGGATTTCCCCGTGATGGCGGAGTAGATCGTCATGAGATTGTTGATGCCGTCCTTGCCCTCGCGAAATGCGACCTCGGCATCACTGTCCGTGACGGCGGACTTGAATTTTTTGAGGATCGTCTTCTCATCGTCGAGGATGAAGATGGTCGCCTTGGCGTTCTCGTCGGACTTGCTCATTTTCGCCGTCGGCTCCGCGAGACTCATGACGCGCGCCCCCGCCTTCGGGAAATAGCCCTCGGGCAGGCGGAACGTCTCGCCGTAGACGTGGTTGAACCGCGCGGCGACGTTCCGCGTAAACTCAAGGTGCTGCGTCTGATCTGCCCCGACGGGCACGTAGTCCGCCTGATAGAGAAGAATATCGCCGGCCATGAGCGCAGGGTAAGTGAAGAGTCCTGCGTTGATGTCCTCGGGATGCTTCGCCGACTTGTCCTTGAACTGCGTCATGCGGCTGAGATCACCGAACGGGCTGAGACAGGAGAGCATCCATCCCATTTGCGCGTGTGCACTCACGTGGCTCTGGATAAAGACGAGACTCTCCTCCGGATCGAGTCCGCACGCGAGCAGGAGGGCAAACGCCGCGCGGCTTGCCTTTCGCCGCATCGCAGGCTCGTGATAGACGGTGAGCGCATGGAGATCGGCGACGAAGTAGTAGCAGTCGTATTCCTTCTGCAGCTGGCGCCAGTTTTTCACCGCGCCGAGATAGTTGCCGAGCGTGAATGTGCCGGTGGGCTGAATGCCGCTCAGGATGATCCTGCGGCGGGCTGGATCGTTTTCGTTCATGGATATTCCTTCCTTATACACATAGAATCTCTTTCATTATATCTCATGAGAGAAAGATAAGCAAAGCCGCGGAGCAATGAATTTCCCGTTAAGGAGATAGAAGATACGGAAATAATTTTATGCCCGTAACATTCGTTACAGAAAACGACTGCCAATACCCAGTAGAATGACGTTGAGAATCGTTCTATAATCGACCAACGGAGGTGTTATGATGACAGAACAGAAGCAAAACGAGATGGGCCATGAGTTCCTTGCACGTCTTGGCAAGACGCGCCTGCGTCCCGGCGGGCGTGAGGCGACGGAGTGGCTCCTTTCCCATGTGGATTTTACCATTGACACGCGTGTCCTTGAGGTCGCCTGCAACATGGGCACGACGATGATCGCGCTGGCGGAGGAGCATGGCTGCCGCATCACGGGCCTCGATATGAATCCCGCCGCCCTAGCGAAGGCGCGTGCCAATATCGAGGCACACGGGCTTTCCGATGTGGTCGATGTGGTCGAGGGCAACGCCATGGCGCTGCCGTTCCCCGACGCGGCGTTCGACGTCGTCATCAATGAGGCGATGCTCACCATGCTGCCGCGCGAGAACAAGGCAAAGGCGATCGCCGAGTACTTCCGCGTGCTGAAGCCGGGCGGCGTACTCCTGACCCATGACGTTGCCCTGCGCACGGACGACGAGGAGCAGGCGGCGGAGCTGCGCGCGGGGATCTCGCGTGCGATTCGCGTAAACGTCGATCCGCTCTCTGAGGGCATGTGGCGGCAGCTCTTTCAACAGGCGGGATTTACGACGGAGGTGCAGACGGGGCGGATGACGCTGCTCGATCCTGCCGGATTGGTGCGCGACGAGGGGTTCGACGGTGCGATGAAGATCATCCGCAACGGGCTGCGCACGGAGAACATCGACCGTTTCCGCACGATGTTCAATTTCTTTTTCGATCATGGCAAAGAGTTTTCCTATATTGCCGTCGTCAGCAAGAAGTAACAAAAAGCAGCGAGGATGCCTCGCTGCGCACATGGGCAGCGGTATGTCATATTGTGACGCACCGCTGCCTTTTTGCGTGAAAAATACCTTGCCAAGAATCTTCCTCTCTGTTACAATATCTTCCGTAGCAAAAAATGCGAACCACAAGATATAGTATTATGTATGGATAAAGGAGCGAAATCTATGACAGTGACGACGGTGACAAAACGCGCGGGCAATGCGGTGCCCTACGACCGTTCGAAGATCCTCAATGCCATTACCTCGGCGAGCAAGGAGTACGTCCACCCGATGACGGCGCTTGAGATTGACACGGTGACGAAGAGCGTCGAGGAGGCGTTTGGCGACCGCACGGAGATCAGCGTCGAGGAGATCCAGGATCTCGTCGAAAAACAGCTGCTCGCGCACGGGCACTATGACATTGCGCGCCGCTACATCACCTACCGCCAGCGGCATGCCCAGCGCCGCCGCGCGCAGAAGCACCTCATGGAGAGTTACCGCGACATCTTCTTTGCCGATGCGGTGGACTCCGACCTCAAGCGCGACAACGCGAACATCAACACAGACGCGTCGATGGGCATCATGCTGAAGCTCGGTGCGGAGGGGGCGAAGCATTTCGTCGACAACTACGTCCTCGATGAGCGCTACGCGACTGCTGACCGCGAGAACTTCATCCACATCCATGACAAGGACTTCTCACTCATCACATTCAACTGCTGCCAGATCGATCTTCTGAAACTCTTTCGCGGCGGCTTCTCGACGGGACACGGCTTCCTGCGCGAACCAAACTCCATCCGTGCCTATGCGAGCCTCGCGTGCATCGCGATCCAGTCGAACCAGAACGACATGTTCGGCGGGCAGAGCATCAACGCGTTTGACTACGCCATGGCAGACGGCGTAAAGAAGTCCTTCCGCAAGGCGATCCTCGAGGAGGCGTGGAAGGCGCTGCTCTACCACATCGGGCATGGTTATTTTACCCACGAGGCGTTCAAGAAGGCACTGCGCGCGGAGCTCGACTTTGCCGTCTGCGTCTATGCAGAAAAGCAGGACGACGCGCGTGCGGAGCGCGCCCGTGCCGAACTCATGCGTGCACTGAACATCGTCTACAGTGCAGCATTCGACACCCCGGCGGAGCAGGAACTCGAGGCGGACGTGCGGACGATCTACCAGCTCGCCTGCGAGAGTGTCGAGGAGGAGACGCATCAGGCGATGGAGGCGCTCATTCACAACTTCAACACGCTCCACTCGCGTGCGGGTGCACAGGTGCCGTTCAGCTCCATCAACTATGGGCTGGATACCTCGCCCGAGGGACGGCTCGTTATCCGCGAGGTACTGAGCGCGATCTGGCAGGGGCTCGGCAACGGCGAGACGGCGATCTTCCCCATTTCTGTCTTTCAGCTTAAGGCGGGCGTCAACTACAACCCCGAGGATCCGAACTACGACCTCTTTATCGAGTCCTGCCGCGTCAGTGCGCGCCGTCTCTTTCCGAACTACGTCAACATCGACGCGCCGTACAACCTCCAGTACTACAAGCCCGGCGACTACAACAGCTGCGTCGCGACCATGGGCTGCCGCACGCGCGTCATGAGCAACGTCAACGGTCCCGAGCAGTCGGGCAGCCGCGGGAATTTTTCCTTTACGACGATCAACCTGCCGAAGCTTGCGCTCGAGGCCAAGGGCGATCTGGGGAAATTCTGGGAACTCTACGATTACTACATCGACCTCTGCCACGACTATTTGCTCGATCGGCTGAAGATTATCGAGGAAAAGCACATCTACAACTATCCCTTCCTTATGGGGCAGGGCGTCTGGCTCGACAGCGAAAAGGCGAGTCCCGTCGACTCCATCAAGGAAGTGCTGAAGCACGCCTCGTACTCGATCGGCTTCTGCGGACTCGCCGAATGCCTCGTCGCACTCATCGGAAAGCACCACGGCGAGAGCGAGGAGGCGCAGAAACTCGGGCTCGAGATCGTCGGGCACATGCGCGAGCGTACCGATGCCTACACTGAGGCGGAGCACCGCAACTGGTCGACGTTCGGCACGCCCGCCGAGAGCACGGCAGGACAGTTCCAGCGTGCGAACAAGCGCGTCTATGGGACGATCCCCGGCGTCACCGACCGCTCTTACATGACGAACTCAAGCCATGTGCCCGTCTACTACGACATCAGCGCCTACGACAAGATCCGCATCGAGGCACCGTATCACGCGCTCGAGAATGCAGGGCATATCGCCTACATCGAGATGGACGGCGACCCGTCGAAGAACGTCAAGGCCTTCGAGAAAGTCGTCCGCGCCATGCACGACGCGGACATGGGCTACTTCTCCATCAACCACCCCGTCGACCGCGACCCCGTCTGCGGCTACACGGGACTCATCGAGAACGAGTGCCCGCACTGCCACCGCAAGGAGACTGCCTTCGGCACGATGACCGTACCGCGCATGAAGGACTAAAGAGAAACAGACGGAGAGTGTACCACAAACATCGCGTTTGAGGTGCACTCTTTTTTCTGCTACAATAACAAATAAAGGTGGGATTGCAGTGCATGAAAAGCGATGGCAAAGCTGCGCGATGACGGTCAACGGACTGCCGCAGCACATCCGTTACAACGCCGATACGGTGGAACATCTCTTTCTGCCGCTCCTGCGCCGCCTCACGCAGATGCAGCGGCGTGCGGGACGGCGGGTTATCGCCTTTCTTGCCGCCCCGCCCGCGACGGGCAAGTCCACCCTCCTGCAATTTATGGAGGAGATGTCACACACGCGCGCGGAACTCACGCTCATACAGGCGCTCGGCATGGACGGCTTTCACTACCCGAACAGTTATCTTGCGTCGCATACGATTCTGCGGGACGGCGCGGAGATCCCACTGAAAAACATCAAGGGCGCGCCCGAGACCTTCGACGTGGCGCTGCTTGCAGAAAAGCTCAAAGCCGCAAAGGCGGGCGTGACGACCTTTCCCGTCTATGACCGCCGCATTCACGATCCGCGCCCCGACGCGCTCGTTGTGGACGCCTCCATCCTCCTCATCGAGGGCAACTGGCTGCTGCTCGATGAGGAGCCGTGGCGCGACCTGCGCGCGCTTGCGGATTACAGCATCCGTATCGATGCAGCGCCTGAACTTCTGCGTGACCGTCTCATCGGCCGCAAGGTACAGGGCGGCCTCTCCGAGGGGGAGGCAACCGCATTCTATGAGGCGAGCGACGCCGCGAACGTCCTGCGCTTTGCCGCGCACGCGGGTGCAGCGGACGAGGTCTGGCGCATGGAGGCGGACGGCGATTTTGTGCGCATGCAGTGAAGGCGTTAGAAAGGAGGAGGGGCATTGCGGCTGACGCAGGAAACAAAGACGGCACAGACCCTTGTGATGACAGCGCAGCTGCAGCAGGCGATCCGCATCCTGCAGCTGTCGATGCCCGAGCTACAGGAGGAGATTGAGCGCGCCTTTCTCGAGAATCCCCTCCTTGAGATGGAGGACGCTGATCCTGTGCAGGAGCCGTCCTCCACGTACGAGGCTGCGGAACGCTCCCTTGCAGAGGAACGGGATTCTTTCGCCGCACCCTATGATGCCGACGATTTCTATGAGGCGGAGACTGCGCACGAGCAGCGGGAGCTCTCTGCGCCGGTTGCCCTCACGCTCGAGGAGGAGCTCCTGCGCGAGGTGGATGTCCGCTTCGTCGATCTGCGTGAAAAGGCCATTGCCGTCTTCCTCGTCGGTTCGCTCGATGAGCGTGGCTATCTCGTTGTGCCGCTCGCCGAGGCGGCACGTGCGACAGGTGCGGATGAGGCAGAGGTTGAGCGCGTCCTCGGCATCTTGCAGAGCTTTGAGCCGGCGGGTATCGGTGCACGTGACCTCACCGAGTGCATGCGCCTGCAGGCAGAGCGGGCATGCATCTATGAGGGGCTGCTGCGCGCCGTGATCGAGCGGCATTTGCGCGCCGTTGCGGACGGGCGTTACCGTGCGATTGCACGCGCGGAGGGCGCGGCACTTGCCGATGTGCAGACGGCGGTCGACATCCTGCGGACATTTTCGCCCAAACCCGGCAGCGCCTACGGGAAGGAGGCGTCCGCCTACATCCGTGCCGATGTGCGCCTGACGGTTGCGGACGGACGTGCCGAGATCACTGTCTGCAACGAGCAGTTGCCGCGTCTGCGCGTCTCCCGCCTCTATCGGAATACGGTGGAGATGGACGCGGAGACGCGCGACTACATCGCCCAGCGTATCTATGCCGCGCGCGCACTCATCCGCAGCATCGAGCAGCGGGGCGAGACCCTGCGGCGCGTCGCGGAGGAGCTTGTGCGGCGGCAGGAGGACTTTGCCCTGCACAGGACAGGCACACTGCGCCCGCTCACGATGCAGACCGTCGCGGACTCGCTCTCCATGCACGAGTCGACCGTCAGCCGTGCCGTCGCGCATAAATACATCGATCTGCCGCGCGGCCTCGTGCCCCTGCGGGACTTCTTCTCCGCAGCCGTCGGTACGGAGGAGAGCGGGGCATACAGCGCGGATGAGGTGCGTGCTGCAATCCATGCACTCATCGCAGCGGAGGATGCACACGCCCCTCTCTCGGACGCGCGCATCGCGGAGCTGCTTGCGGCGCGCGGCATGGCAACCGCGCGCCGCACCGTCATGAAGTACCGTGAACAGCTCGGCATTCCTTCCTCGGCGAAGCGGCGAAGGTATTAAGGAATCGCTGAATTTATCAGCGATTCCTTAAGTACATACGAAAAAATCCCTGCGGTAAAGCACCGCAGGGAATTTCTTTCTTTTGTCATTTACAACTTTTTTTAGTGAGATCTCAGCCCGCCGCCGCATTCTCGATGACCGGCGCGGCACCCTCGGTGATGCATTCCTTCGTCACGGTGACGCGGCGCGGGGCAGTCTCGCGCGGGATGTCGAACATGACGTCGAGCATGACCTCCTCGATGATGCCCTTCAGGCTGCGCGCACCGGTCTTACGCTCGATTGCCTTCTTTGCGACCGCACGCAGAGCGTCCTCGGTGAAGACAAGCTCCACGCCGTCCATCGCAAGCAGCTTCTCATACTGGCGCACGGGTGCGTTGATCGGCTCCGTGAGAATCCGCAGCAGTGCGTCCTCGTCGAGCGTTTCGAGCGTGCAGATGACGGGCAGACGGCCGATGATCTCGGGGATGATGCCGTACTCCATCAGATCCTCGGGGGTTACTTGGTGGATCAGCGTGTCAAACTCCTTCTCCACCTCTTTGCCGCGCACCTCCGCGCCAAAACCCATCGCGACGTTGCCCTTCCTAAGACGCTTTGCAATCGTCTTCTCGATGCCGACAAACGCGCCGCCGACGATAAAGAGAATGTTCTTTGTGTCCACCTTGATCGTCGGTGCCTCGGGGTGCTTGCGCTGTCCGCGTGCCGTGAACTCCACCACACTGCCCTCAAGCATCTTGAGGAGCGCCTGCTGCACGCCCTCATGGCCGGGGTCGGCGGTGATCGAGTTGTTCGCGCCCGACTTGCGTGCAATCTTGTCGAACTCGTCAAGGTAGATGATGCCGTGCTCCGCCTTCTCCACGTCCTTGTCCGCTGCGTAGTAGAGATTGCGTACGGCGACCTCTACATCCGCGCCGACAAAGCCCGCCTCCGTCAGGCTCGATGCGTCCGTTACTGCAAACGGCACGTCGAGCAGCTTCGAGAGATGCGAGAGTAGCGCCGTTTTGCCGCAGCCCGAGGGGCCGAGCATGATGACATTCGATTTTTCAATCTCTGTGTCCTCAGCCGTGTTCTCGTAGCCGTACTTCATGCGCTTGTAATGGTTGTAGACCGCCACCGCAAGGATCTTTTTTGCACGATCCTGCTTGATGATGTAGCTGTCAAGATACTCCTTGATGAGATGCGGGCGCGTCTTCTCGAGCACATCGTCGAGCTGCATGCGGAACGAGCTGCGCTCCTCCGAGGAGACCGAGGCGTCATGCTCATCGAGGAAGCGGTTGATCTCGCGCACGCAGTCCTTGCAGATCGCAAAGCCCGTATTCGGATCGTAGATCGGCATATCGTATTGGTCACGCACGTCAATAATGCGTTTGCAGAAGCTGCACTGATGTTTCACCGGATTCTTCGGCATTTCAAATTCCTTTCAGGAAGATTTTGCAGATAAATTCTACCATAGAATAACACAGGAACGTGAAAGAAACAAGGAATAATCCGGGATGCACGAATGAACATTATAAGGAAAGAAAAAACCGCACTGATCCATGATCCGTGCGGAAACGAAATGTATCTCATTGTTTGGCAGCTGCTTCGACGGCGGACAGGAAGGATGTGATCTCCACAGGCGTATTCACATGCAGGGGCGACAGGCGCACCACGCCATTTGAGTCGAATTCTTTCACCATGCGATCGGAATAGATGCTGTCCGCCGATCGTTCGTAGGCGACGACACCATTTTTTTCTAGGGCAGCGGCAGCCGTCTTTACGTCCATATTGTCGAACTCGACACCGACGATGAGGTCACGTTGTGAGAGGTCGGGATCGTCCATCTTCACCGTAATCCCCTTCATGTGGCGCAGCCCGACGGCTTCGTCCGTGCCCTCGAGCATCAGTTCAAGCAAAGCCCGCTCATGCTCCGCAATGCGGGTCATTCCGTCGACAAATTGGCTGCGTCGGTTCCCACTCCCGCTGCCGAGGCTGCACACATAGTCGACGAGTGCGGAGAAGGCTGCAAAATGTGCTGTTGCCGGGCTGCCAATCGCCCAATCATCGGAGGCTCTGCCGAGCAGCTTGTGATGGGGGAGATCCTTGATCCGCTCCGACAGATACATGAGTCCGAACCCCCGGCAGGAGAAGAACTTATAGGGCGCGATATTCATCGCATCGACACCAATTTCCTCGGGGGAAAGAACGCCGTGCGGGGCGTGTTGAACCGCGTCGCTGATGACGTAGATATCGGGGTTGATGCGACGTGCTTCATGTGCAATGGCTGCAATATCCATCACATGACCGGAGATGTTGGAGGCTGCCATGATGCTCACAATCGCGGTGTTTTTGTCGATCAGCGACAACACGGTGTCGACGTCAATCCCCCCCGTCTCGGGGGTTGCGTGCGCGACGCGCAGCTCTCGTCCGTGTGCCTGCGCGTACATGGCCATCGCATCAAATGAGGACGGGTGCTCGAGAATGGAGGTCACGCAGTTCGTCCCGCTGCTGTGGGCGCTCAGAATGCGGACTGTCTCCATCATCAGCTGCGAGGCGGTATATCCGGTGGCGACTACGCCCTTCTGGCAGTTGAATATCATGCGGATATCGCTGCGTGCATGCTCCTCTATTTCGGACAGTTCCAACGCCAAACGATTGGTGTGCTCAGAGGCATCGGGCATGAGGTCGGTCTCATAGAAGGCCTTTTCTGCGGCGATGAGACGCAGGGAACCTCCTGCATTGTCAAAGAATAAGCGAGGGGTGCCGCTGCGGTCATGATCTACATAGGCGAACTTTGTGCGCAGGCCCTCGAGTACCGTATCCTCGAACAACTTTCCGTATTTCGTGTCCATAGAAATACCTCCTTGTGACGACTGTCATCAACAAAATTAGTTGGCTCGATTATACGCTTACTTATGGCAAAAAAAAAATGGAGATTTTATCTATTATATATGCAGATCCCTTATATCTTAGCGTGACAGAGGTGATTCCTTGCCTTGCGTCAGAGGGATGGAGGCCTCGTTCAGCCACTGACGTGTCTGAAAATAGGAGCGGATCTGATCGGTCAGCAAATCCATCGCGGCGGCCTTCGTTTCGTTTGCGTCTTTATTCCGGATGACGTAGGTAATGCGCTCGGGCGGCTGAACCTCGTCCGCGATCTCGCTCACGTAGACACTGCAGTGGGTGCGCAGGTACTCCATCACAGAGAGCGGACAGATCGCCCACCGCCCGGGATCTTGCAACAGAGCGGACAGAAGGCTGCTGCTGTCCACCTCCACGCGAGGGGAGCGCCCTTGCGCGACATTTTGTTCATGCCAGATCTGATAGTTCGACTCCCAGACGAAATAGACTTCGTTTTGAAAGTCCAGTTCCGCGATGTGCAGCTTTTCTTTTTTGACTGCATCTACAGCCTCCTGCACGAGGTACATTTTCTCGTGCAGGAGGGGCCGGGAGAGGATGTTCTTGAAATGGAGGTGGTGGTAGACGAACCCAATGTCGATCGTGTGGTTCTCGAGCAGTTCGTAGATCTCGTAGGAGTAGTGTGTCGAGATATTGAGGCTGAGGTTCAGGCTCGGGTCGCGCAGGATCGCGCGGTAGAGATCGGACATGACAGCTGCATTCAGAGTGTTCGTGGTGCCGATTCGCAGTTGGACGGTATCGTCGGAATTCCACAGATTGTTCGTCTCGCGCATGAGGGCAAGCCAGCGGTACGCGATACTGAGGAACGCCTCGCCTTTCGCCGTGAGCTCCACACGCTTGTACCCGCGTTTGCGCACGAAAAGCGGCATACCAAGCTCATCCTCAAGCTGCTTGAGGCGGTGACTCACTGTCGGCTGCGAGACATAGAGCTTCTCTGCGGTCTTGCTAATGTTGCGCGTGCGCACGAGCATAAGGAAGGTTTCAATATCTGCAATATCCATCAGGCAGCTCCTTTGGACAAACCATAATTATTAAGAATGTAAATATAAGTAAACAATATAATTCATTTTTCGAATATTTTATATTATGGTATTCTATTCATATGAAAAAAGCAAGAAGTTTTGTTAGGAGGCAGGGCCATGTACGATATCATCAAACATTATGAAAAAGTTCCGGCGGAGCTGGTGGAGAAATATGCCGCGTTTGAAGAGAGCGCATCCATCCACGAGAGCATGGGGCGCAGGAACGCGCTCGGCGGCAGCGTAAAGCCGGTCTGGCCGGGTACGCGCGCCTGCGGCCCTGCATTCACCGTGCAGTGCCGCCCCGGCGACAACGCGATCCTGCACAAGGCACTCGATCTCCTGCAGCCCGGCGATGTGCTTGTCGTCGCCTACGAGGGTGACACGCGCACAGGCGGTATGTGGGGCGGTATGATGAGCGCGTCCGCACAGGCACGAGGATGCGTGGGGCTCGTCACGGACGGCGCCGTGCGCGATACGATGTTGATGAAGGAGCTTGGCTTCCCCGTATTCGCAAAGGGGATCAACGTTGTCGGCACGACGAAGGCATTCCCTGGCACAATCAATCACACAGTGACGCTCTGCGGCGTGACTGTCCGACCTGGTGACCTCGTATTTGCCGACAACGACGACGTAGTTATCGTCCCACGCGAGGAGGCACAGGAGGTCTATAATATTACCCTCGCACGCGAGCAGAAGGAAGAGTTGCTCCTGCGCCGCATCAAGAACGGCGAGGGGACGACGTACAATCTCAGCGGCTTCGACAAGATTGTCGTCACGTTGAATCTCAGCGAAGAGCCCGACTGAGCTCGGAGGAAAAGACGATGGATGTCAGATTTCTCATCTGTGGGGATTGTGCACTCTCTGTCCAACTAGGCGACGAGATCAGCCGCGCGGTCAACGGCCGCGTCCTCGCTCTCGAGCGTTCGCTGACGGAGGAGTCGATCGCGGGCATCTCCGAGATGGTGCCGACCTACGCCGCACTTATGGTGCATTATCGTCCGGAGGAAATTCGGTATGAGGCGCTGGTCGAGGCGATTCGTGCGCAGCTCGGCTCGCTGCAGGCGGTAAAGCAGACCAAGAAGATCGTCAAGGAGGTCCCGATCCTCTACGGCGGAGAACTCGGTCCCGACCTCGAGCTCTGCGCCGAGCTCGAGGGGACGACGACGGAGGAGATCATTCGCAAGCACAGTGCGCATGACTACTACGTCTACATGC
>ERZ773014.407-NODE-407-length-29390-cov-4.008727_pt1 | contig 29390 bp, 37 predicted proteins | sample MGYA00580841_ERZ773014 | MGnify/ENA primary metagenome ERZ773014 (study PRJEB29015, sample SAMEA2737989) | human oral metagenome | biome: human oral; feature: human-associated habitat; material: dental | place: China | collected 2067 ... | reverse complement strand
TGAAATAGGGAGTGTTTCTGTTTAATTGTTTCTGTTGCTAATAAACTATTATTTATCTTTTGTAGACCATATAGTAATTCGTCTATTTTCAACCTGCTCATACAAATATGAGATTGATATAAATTTTCATTTTTCTTGACTGGTAAACTGCCATCAGCTATGAAATCTTTAAGCTTTACGCAATACTCTCCACTGTCAACATCAATAAAAAACTTTAACTCAATCTTCTGCTCTTTATCCTCTATTTTAATAATATTAGCACCATCCCCAGTGGCTAATATTTTATCTTTATAATATAAAGGCAATACACTGTATTCTTCTATGTAAATATCATCACTTGATATTTTTCCGCAAGCATTTACAAATATATCACAACCAAACTTTTTACACATAAGACCTATTATAGTAATATTATTAATTAAACAATCTTTAATATCTAAGTCCTCAATAATCATTTCAGGCAAATTAAGAACTTTAATCTTTCTACCAGTTCTAGCTCTTTCATTCTTTATTTTTTCCATCATAAAATCCCAATTAACAGCTTGTTCAGGAAAAATACCAGTATGCTTAAACCCCATTGGTTTAACATTAAAAGTTAAATTTTTATATTTCACAGTCCATTGTTTAGGAACCACTTTTTTATAATTCCATGCTCCTCCACCAGATGAACTTCTTTCGTAAATAGCAAATGTTTCATTCCAAAGCTTTTTAAAACTCTTATCCTTCCAAACAATTTGTGGATCAGGTCTAGTTAAAACAACATTTCCCCATCTCTCAAGCTTCATGCCATCCGCCATATCTAAAATTTCATAATCTTTCCAATCTCTTGCGATATTCATTATAATTCCTCTTTCAATCTATATGCTAAATCTTCATAAATCCCACTTACTTCCATAAGTTCTTCTATTGAAGCTTCTTTAATTTTACTCACACTGCCAAACTTCTTTAATAATGCCTTTTTCTTAACATCACCAATTCCATCAATTTCATCAAGTGATGACTTTTTCATTGATTGGTCCCTTAAAAATTTATGATACCCAATTGCCGTGTCATGAACAGTATCTTGAAACATTGTAATTAAATTAAATAATTGTTCAGAAACTTCAAACTCATTTCTATCTTCATCAATTAATGCTCTTGTTTGATGCTTATCATTTTTAACCATACCAAAAACTGCAATATCAAGTTTTTGTCCAATTTCTCTTTCAATAGTTTCAACAGCAAGTTTTATAGCTCTAATCTGTGTAATACCACCATCAGCCAATATTAAATCAGGCAATCTACCAAACCCTTTTTCCATTGAATATTTATTTCTAATTTCTTCATCCAAATCACTTCTATTGCTCAAATTAATTGAATGACGAAGTCTTCTAATCACTGTTTCCATCATCGATTTAGGATCATCCTGTCCATAAACCGTTTTAATTCTAAACTTTCTAGACAAATTCTTCTTAATTACACCATCCATCATTACACACATTGCAGAAACCATATATTGTCCAGAAATATTTGAAATATCATAAGCTTCAATCTTTCTAGGTAAAGAATCTAGTCCCAAAGATTGTTTAAGCTCAAGTACTAAGTTCTTATTTGCCTTTTCTCTATTATCAAGCGTGATTTTAGCATTACTTTCTGCCATTTCAACCAATTTTGCTTTTTCACCTTTTTGCGGTACTTTAATAACCACTTTTCTACCAGCCATTTGAGTAAGCCATACCTCAACACTTTCCCTATCTTCAAAATCATTCCTAATCATGATTTTATTAGGAAAAAAAGTACGTCCATTATAATATTGCTTTATAAAATCAGAAATAATTCCTTCATCAGATTCATCAGCCATATCTTTCAAAAAGAAATTATCCCTACCTTCCATTTTACTATTTCTAATATAAAAAATTTGAACACAAACCATATCAGAATCATCTATTCTAGCAATACCAATAACATCAATATCATTATCAGAAATATTAGAAACTTTCTGCCTTTGAGCCATATTTTCAACCGCTAACAATTCATCACGATACCTAGCCGCCTTTTCATACTCAAACATCTCAGATGCTTTATTCATCTTCTCCCTAAGCTCTTTTATAACAGGATTAATATTTCCATCCAAAATAGAAACAATTTGCTTAATTCCATCTTGGTATTCTTCAGCAGAAATATAATTCATACATGGACCAGAACATTTTTTTATATAATAATCCAAACTTAATTTTTTTATTACAAAAAAATTAACAATTTTATCAAAAAAAGTATATTATACCAAAAAAAACATTTCTTTTTTTTTAAAGTATGATATAATGAAATTGTAAAATTCATCTTATATATAATTAAGATTAATTTTGTAAATAGTTCAGTTAAAAAAATCAAGGAAAAGAGAGGTGTTAGTGAAAGATGTGGACTTTATTATTTCTAGTGCTTTTTGTAGGAATAATTTTCTTTGTATTCTACCTATTTTTAAAAGGTATAAAAGATTTTTTAGATAACTGTAAAGAATTACCTGTTGCAACTGTAAACTTTTATAAGTTAAGACAATTAATGTTTTACTTTTATGTAAAGAACGCTTTTTTAAAAGAAAAAATAGGTGAAGAAGTTATGAGAGGAGATAATGAAATTTTAAAAAAAATATATATCTCACAAAATAAATTCTCGAAAGAAAAATATAAAGAAAATTTAATAAAATTATTTAAAAGTAATTTTGAAAAAATAAGAGAAGATATGAGAAAAGATGAATATTTATCTGTAAGACTTTTAGATTTTTACTATGATTTGCCTGACTATATTCAAAATATGGAAATATGAAATTGTAAAAAGAAAAGAAGAGTTTTTTAAAATTAAAAAAAGGGGGTAAGAATAAAAATGACACCAGAGAAACAAGAAAGTTTTCCTAATAGATTTGTTAAAAGCTATAAGGATATAGATATAGACAAATTAGCCGTTCCATATAATCAATGGAGTATGATAGTTAAAAATTTATTGTTTTGGGAAAGAGTAAGTAAAGTGTTGTTAGTGTTATTAACTTTAAGTCTTTTAGTAAACTTTTATATCTTTAAAAGAAAACCACTTGTACCTTATTTAGTAACAGTAACTGCTAATGGAGAAGTGTTAGATTTAGGAGAAGTCCAATATGGAAATGATATAAAACCTACTGACGCACAAATCTCATATTTTATAGCAAGAATTATAAAGAATTTAAGAGAAGTACCTGCGACAGAAGAACAGTTTGAATTACAATTACAAGAAGTGAGTTACTTTATGTCTAAACCTGTTTTAACAAGATTGTGGAATATAGATAAACAAGCAAAAGAAAATGTATTAAGAACAGGTGGAAGAAGATTTACTGATAAAATAACTATTGTAAAAATTCCAAATCAACCTGCATTTGATGTAAGATGGCAAGAAGTTACAATAGATGTAAACGGGACAATAATAGAAAGAAATTATTTCCAATCAACTTTAAGTATATCAATAACACCTCCGACTACAAAAGAGGGGTTAAGAACAAACCCTATTGGAATTTTTGTTGAAGATATGACTACTTCTAAAAATGAAATATAAGGGGGTAGTAGTTGTGAAGAAAAAATATTTTATATTTTTATTTATGATATTCTTCTTGTTTGTTCCAAAAGAAGCACAAGCAAGTGAATTTATGTTTGAAAGTTTAAAAAGTTTTGGAAAACTAAATGGATATTTAGCAGGATTTATTGTTATACTTCAATGTATAATAGTTTACTCTTTAGCAATAAATATTTTATTAAAAGCGTTGGAGATGTTAAGTAATCCTGATATGTCAAATTTAGTGGTAGCTTTTTTAGGAAATGTTATGGCAATAGTTTTAATAGTAACATTACCTAAAATGATTATAAATGCAGTTAAGGGTTTAAGTTTTGGTGGTAAAAGTATTGGGAGTGGTTACACAAGTGCTACAAGTTATGTAAATGAACTTGCGAACACAAATGGTTTTTCATTTATATTTAGTTTTATAAAAACAATCAATATAGTTGTTATAGTAATCTTTGGATTGATGGCAGTAATTTCATTCCTACTTGCTACAATGAATTACTTAGCAAATACAGATTTATCAAGTTATATAAGACATATAGTAGTTACTGTTTTGTTTGTAACAGTTGCATTATCTTTTAATAGATTTTCACTAACAAAATCTAATATAGCACTTGACGGAAAAGAGATTGGCATAGTTTCAATAAATAAAAATGAAAGTTTGTTGAAATTTAACAATAAAAATTTTATTAGTACATATAAAAAGGAGAGATAGTTATGTTAAAAAAATTGAAAAATTTTATGTTGATGACATTAATGTTTTTAATGACAACAGTGGTAAGTTTTGGTAAGGAAGCACAAAATGCTAGAAGTACAAATAGCTTTTCAGGAGTAATGGGGTCAGGTGGTGGAGGAAGTTCATCTGCACAAATCCAAGCAAGTGATTTTAGTGATGTTATTAATTTCTTAATCACATTCAGAACAGTTATAATTGTTGTAATAGCAGTTGCAGGAACAGTTTATTTCCTAATTGGATTATTTAAGTTCTTTGCTAACCCTGAATTATCACAAATTACTCAATATGTTGTTGTGTTCGTATTAGCAATCATAATTTCATTTGCAGTTTATAAGATTGTTGATAAAATCAGTGGAACAGAAATTCCATTAAATGCAGTTGTAACAAATGAATTAAATGTATCAGGGGAATAAAAAGGTTTTTTTAGAAACATATTCACAAAGAAATAGGGGATAAAAATAAATGAGGTGTAAGAATGGTTAAATCAATAAAGGAACAGAAAGTATTTTCAAATTCTATATTTAATTTAAAAAATAGATTATATTTTTCAAAAGATAAGAAAGAAAATATCCATAGAGAAACAACTATTTTTACACCTATTTTTATTCTTAATGAACTTGCTAAGAAAAAAGATATAGAAGCAGAATTTGATAAAAATTTATATAATATAAAGTATGATTATGAGATAAAAAACGAACATAATGATATACATTATAAAAATTATAAAACAAGAATAAGAAGAATATATGAAGTTCTTAAAACATTTTTAAAACAAGCAAAAAAAGTGATAACTGAAGAACATAGTGAAGAATTATATAATTTTTTACAAAAAACAGTTTTGTTAGTTGATGACAAAATGATTGAGTTCAGTGAGTTTGAAATTTTATTTAAAAGATTATATAAGATTATATTGAGTATAAATTACCAAATTATCAGTTTAGAAAAAATTTCAGTTGATAGTATGAACGAAACTTTTATTTCTTTATTAGAAAAGGAAATCATAAATCAAAAGAAAGAAATAGAAATATATCAAGAAGAAAATTTTAATGTAAACATTGGTTTTCTAAGAGATGAAATATATAAAAGATTTATGTTCAATGAATTAAATTTGAAATTTTATAATTTACTAATAGATTTACAGTTATTAAGTATTGATGAAATAATGTATTCAGGTTTTAGAGAAAACAATAAAATAAATGTTTTAAGTAAAAACGAAGAAGAATTAGAAGCACTTGCAAACAATCTTTTTTATGAATGTATTGTAGAAATAGATACAAAAAATATAAGATTTTTAACAGATGAATATCCTATTGAAAGTCTTGAAGAAAATTTTACATTTGAATATTTTGATAAATTAAAGTCAATGGATATAATAAATGTAAATTTTGAAATGAGTGAAAAGATAGATGAAAATATAAAAAAATCTATCAAAACAGAAGATATAGAAAAGATTAAATTTGCTATTGTATGTCAACTGTTAAAAAATAATTTAATAGATAACACAAAGAAAAATATTCTAAAAAATATAAGGGTAGTTGGTGTAGAGGTAAGACCTAATGATAGGCACGAAAGTGGAATAAATAATAACATAATTTTTATAAGACTACCTAAGTTAGATTTAGAAGTAAAATTAGAATTAGAATTAGTTGTTAAGGTTTTTTCGAGGGCAGATAAATTAGTGTTCCAGTATTCAGATATAAGAAATACAGAAACAAGATTAAAGTATTTAGATAGTTTTAGATTTTCAAATTCTAATATGAAATTCAAAATACCTACTCTTAGTAAAGGAAATAATATTTTCTTCAATAACTTTTCAAAGTATTTGAATAAAATAAATGATAGTGGAGTGGCAAAAGAAGAAAATTTGAATTTTAAGTTTGAAAATGAAAAGATTATAACAAATGATATTGTAAGAAGTGTCGTTGTAAATCCTATTAATATTGAAGTTATTGGAAAAACAAACAATGTTCTTTCAAAAGCGTTACTTAAAATATATCTGTATATTTATATGCAATGTTTATATTTGATGGTAAATGAAAGGAATAAAAAGATAGACAATTTTATTGAATTTGTAAAAAATCTTAAAAATTTTAATTTTGATACAGTTAGAATGAAAATGTTAAAGTATATAAACTATTATTATTATAGTAGATACAATATGAGGGATAAATTTGAATTAAATCAAAAAGTTAGTTCAAAAGCAAAAGAAACTTTTAATGAAGTGGAAAAGATTATAAATAACAATTATGATTATTTATTTTTATCTAAATTAAGTGAACTGATATATTTACAAATATTAAATATCTTTTATTTTAATAATATAGTGGATATTGAGTATGTAAGAAGTAACGAGTTAAGAGAAATTCTTAAATTAGATGAAGCAAAAGAAAAAGAGTTTATAAGAAATATAGTGAATTATTTTGGGAAATATAAAGATAAATTTAAAGAAGATTTTTCTTTTTTAGATGAAGTTTATGAAAAAGATGAAATAAATAAAAAAATGTAAATTAAAAAGGCAAAGGAGAGAAAAAAATGAGAGTAACTAAAATGTTAGCGTTAGGAATGTTATTAGGTGGTTGTTTAAGTACAGAAATTTTTGCAAATGATAAAGGGAAAGTTCTTGCGACAAAAGTTGTATATAATACTTCAAGTAATCCAAGTTATATAAGTGGAAAAAAAGAAGCTATCAAAAAAATAAGTGCAATTTTTAATTATGCAGAAGATAACTCGTATCAAATATTTGTAAAAGAAGATTTTATAACTGTTATAAAACTTGAGGCAAATGAAGATGTTTTATATATAGCAGGTGGGAATACAGAGGGATTTATGTTAGACCAAACAAGAGGTGGTAAAGATGGAAGTAGTTTAGTTTATATAAAACCTTTATTTGAAGACTTAGACACAAATATAATTATAACTACTGACAAGAGAGTTTATTATTTTGATGTAAAGACTTCAAAATCAATGTTTAATCCAATGGTAAGATTTAATTATCCATTAGAAACTCAAATTATAGCTTATGCAGATGAAACAAGAGTAAAAGAATTGACTGCACCTATAACAACAGATAAAAAATTAAGTGAAACTATGTCTTATATTCCTAGTAATGAAGTAAGAGATTTAAACTATGAAATTAAAGATAGTAATATAATAAGTCCTGACTTAGTTTATAACAATGGAGTAAAAACTTTCGTTAGAATGAAAAAAGGTATTCAAGAAATGCCAATACTTGAAGTTTTGGACGCTAATGGAAAACCTGAAAAAGTAAATCAAAGAGTAGAAGAAAAAGATGGATATAAATTTTTCATAGTTGATAAGATTTTTGAACAAGGACAAACTAAATTAGGAAATACAACTGCTAGATTTAATAGAATAAAAATTGAGAAATAAGACTATTAATATAGTGAAAGGGGGTATAAGATAAATGTTTGAAGATAATGCAAACTTAGGAAGAGATGATGAATTTAAAAATGATAGAAGAATTAAAGATAAGGACATAAAACCTGAGGATAATTCTAAAATATCAGATTTAGATGAAACATTAGAAGAAAAAAATACAACTGACAATTTCAAAAAATCAAGTACAACAGATTTTGCAAAATCTGAATTAAATTCAGAAAAGAAAATGACAGAAGAAGAAAAGAAAGAAAAACAAGCAAGAGTTGAAGAAGCAAAAGAAAAATTCAAAAGAATGGCAGGAGCAGAATATAATTCAAATGCTAAAAAAGACGATTTTGATTATGAAGCACCTGAACTTGATAAAGGTAAGAAAAAAGGTATTATAAATCCAAAATTCAAAAAACTTGTGGCGATAATAAGTGGAATTTTTGGAATAACTTTGGCTTTATTATTCTTTTCATCAATGTTTGGTGGGAAAGAGGAAGTAAAAGAAGAAGCAAAAGTTGAAGATGTAATGAAAGAAGAAACTTTATCAAAAGATGATTTGAAACAAATGCAAGATAATAGTTCAGGGATTTCAGGACAAGAAACTTCTTTTGCAGTTCAACAAGAACAAGCAAATAACGAAAATCCTAATGAAAGATTACAAAATAATAATGCAGGAGAAAATACAGAGGGAGAAGTAGGAGAAAATGCAGATTTACAACAACAATATAACAATATTGATGAACAGGAACAAGCAAGTCTTAAAGCCTTAGAAGAAATGGAAAGACAAGCTAATAGTGATGGTTACAATACAGAAGAAAATGTAGATTATGCAAAAGAAATAGAAAAACCTAGAAAGAACAGAAACTCTAAAAAAATTGAGGGTGCAGATAATAGTATTGCAATTTATAAAGGACAAATGAATGATAGAATGCAATATGTAGAAGCAAAACTTCAAAAAGAAAGTGCTTTAAATCAAATGGGAGTATCTACTAAAAATGGTGGTAAATCTAATGGAACAGGTGGTAGAGTTGGTGGTGGAATAAATATAGACTACCAAGCTAATGAAACTGATAAATTAGCTTCTGAAATATTTGGAACAGACCCGACAGGAGTTAAAGTAAATGGTAGAGTTGGTGGAAGTGGTGGAATGAAAGCTAACAGAACACCTTATTATGCTTACGAAAAAGAAGAGGGACTTTACGATATTTTTGAGGGAACTATTATCCCTGCCGTTATAACAAATGAAATAAATTCAGATTATCCAGGCAGAGTAATGGCTATTGTAAGAGAAGATGTTTATGATAGCTTAACAGGTAACTTTTTACTGATACCAAAAGGAAGTAAAGTAATGGGAGATATGCTACCTATAAATGCGAATGGTGGTGTAGAAAAAGTTGCAACAGTTTGGGATAGAATTATTCTAACTAATGGAGATAATATCTTTATGGATAATTTTAGAGGACAAGATTTATCGGGTATAGACGGAATTGAGGGAAAAGTTAATAAGAGATACTTGAAAAAAATTGCGTCAATAGTTGCTTCATCTGTGTTTGAGGGAACACTTGGAATAGTTTCAACATTACCTGAAATACTTTTAAGAAAATACGATAAAAGAGATGGTGTGGTATATTCTGAAAGTGGTGGTAGAGCAGGAGATAGAATGGGACAATCATTGACACAAATAGTTGACGGAGAAGTCCAAAAAGTAGTTACAAGACCTAACACTGTTACTATTAAAAGTGGTACAAAAACAAATATAGTTGTAAATGTAGATATAAGATTACCAAAGTTTGAAAGAATAAAAAATAGTAAATAATATTTTTTAATAGGTATCTTGTTAATACAAGATACCTATTTTATCTTATAGATAAAGGGGGTTTAATGGCGTTAGGAGATAAAGATAAGAAGAAATTAATTTATCTACTTAGTGGATTAGGAATATTCCTTATAGTTGTTTTAGGACTTATTGCTTTTGATGTAGATATTTCTTATATTTTAGCAGGAGTAACTGCACTAAGTTTATGTACTTTTCCTTATATTTTCTTAGGGAAACAATTTTCTAAGAAAACTAATAATTTTGAAAAGAAATATGAGGGAACTTTCCAAAGATTAAAAGAGGAAAAGGAAGAAGCCAAGAAAAAATATGAAGAAGTTTTGAAAAAAACAATAGAAGAATATAAGAAGTTAGGAATAACTAAAAAAGTCGAAGATGATGAAGATGTCAAATATTATAAAGAAAAATTTGATGAAATCGAAGATAGGGAAAAGAAAACAAGAGAAAAATATACAAAAGATAGTAATAGAATAAAAGATATTCTGAAAAAAGAAGAAGAAAAAATAAAGGAAATGGGAAAAACTGGAATACCTAGTTATGATGAACAATTTGCTTCTAATAATAAAGAGGGGCTTTTAAAAATAATAGGTATTGTTTTAGGGAGTTTATTACTTCTTGTATGGATATCTGTATCAATTGTTGTATATAGAAGTTATACAAACAGATTAACTGATAAAGAAATTATTTTAACAAATTCAGTAATTGATTTGAATGGACAAAAGTTTACAGGTGATTTATTCATTAAATTTGATGAAAATTTATCTAAAATTAATGAAACTGTAAAAAAATATCCTAATGATGATGATATTAAAGGTTTTGAAACAAAACTAAATTATCATATTGAAAATAGTTCTTTTAAAGTGTTTAATAAATCTTTTGAAGATAAAGATATGAGATGGGTTAAAGGTTTAGAAGACGCTATAAAAGTACAACAAAAGTTTAATGATTTATATGTAGAAGATATAAATAAAATTTACAGTAAAATAACTGTACTTGAAACAAAAGAAAATATGTCAAAAGAAGAAAGAAAAAAATTGAAAGCTATAATTAGTTTTTATGAAAATGAACAATCAAAACTTAATCTTTTAAATGATTACAAACAAGGACTTATAAACTTGCAAGGTAGATATAAGGAATTGTTTGAGGAATATCAAGCAAATAAAGGTAATGGAAGTTTTATAGTAAGTTTTATAGTTTGGTGGTTTAATGTATCTATATGGCTTTTGTTAATAGTTGGATATGTAGCAAAGAATTTTCTAACAAAGAAGAAAGTCTTAACCACTCACGGAAGTGCAAAATGGGCAGGAATGGAAAATCTTTTATTAGGGAAAGATAGTCAAAAGCCATTTGCAACAGATTTATTGGTATCAAAAGGTGTCGTTATGGGGAAATATAACGGACATACTTTAAGAGATAATAGTAAGACACATATACTTGTGGCTGCACCGACAAGAACAGGTAAAGGGGTATCACTTATCATACCTACACTTATAGATAGTTGGAACGAAAGTGTATTTGTACTTGATATTAAAGGGGAAAACTATCAATTAACAAGTGGATTTAGAAAAGAAAGATTTAATAATAAGATAATAAGACTTGCACCTATGTCTACTGAAAGTTGTAAATACAACCCTATGAATGAGATAGATGTAGCTTATGAGGGTGGATTAAAAGAAAGTGAACAAATAGATAGTATAGCAACTCTATTATCACAAAGTGAAAAGCCAGACCCGTTTTGGGACGAAAACGGAAGTATTTTTATTCAAGGTTTAATGACTTTTGCCTTATATAAAGTAAGACAAGAGGGAATAGAAATGAAGAAAAGAATACTTGAAAAAGAAAATAGACCTTTGACAGACGCAGAAACATTAACGGCTAATCGTAGAGCAGGATTTGCAGATATAAATGATGTTTTAGTTAATCCTGATAATGATATGGACTTAAAAGATTATTTAAGTTTCTTAGCAGGACTTTCTCCTAATAAGAATAAAAATGGTAAGGCACTTTATGGAATACCTGCCGTATCTTTTGAAGAAACAGAGGACGGAAAGAAGAAATTTAAAGAGCCTACTGATGAAAACTTTATAAAACACTTTGACCCAAAAGATTTAGAAAATAACTCTAAACTTATGGAAGTATTAACAAATTCATATCCTACAAATGTAGGAATAATTGCGAAAGGTATACACCCTAATATTCAAAAATTATTCTCTAAGATTTGTACAATGTCAGAAAATATGTTTGGAAGTGTTAAGGCAGTTGGAGAAACAAAACTAAAAATGTTCTCAACACCTATTGTTAGATATAATACAAGTTCATCTGATTTTAGAATATGGGATTTAATGAACTACAAAACACCTGTATCATTATATTTAGTAATTGAGCCAAAAGACTTAGTAGCTATGTCGCCATTTGCAAGAATAGTATTAATTCAAATAGTAAATGGATTAACTTCTGAAATGGATTATATAAGTGGTAAAGGACATAAATGGAGATTACTGTTTGTACTAGACGAGTTTCCTGCTTTGGGTAAAATGGAAATTCTTGATACTGCGATAGGATATGTTGCAGGATATGGTATGAAACTTATGATAATTTTACAATCACTAGACCAATTATTTAAGATTTACGGAGAAAAGAATGGATTTATGTCAAACTGTGCAGTCCAAATTTTCTATACGGCAAACGAAAACCAAAGTGCTAAGTATATAAACGAAACCTTTGGAAGTGAAACGATAGAATATGAAAACAAGAGTGGTATAAAGACATTTAGTAGTGGTACAAAATCTGAAACAAGACAGTCAAGAAACTTGTTAGCAGTAAGTGAGGTTAGAAACTTGCCGTCAGATAAGATATTGTTATCTGTCAGTGGAAAACCACCTATTTTAACAGAAAAGATACAATACTTTAAAGTTCCTGAATACAAAGGAAGAACAAAAATACCTTATGTAATAAGTGAGGGACTTGATAAAATAGAAGATAACAAGAATATTGAAAATGATTTAGCATACAAATTAGTAAAACCTGATAATGACGATATATTAAATAGATATGAAGTGTTCTATGAAGCTAAAAACGAAGTTTATGGAGTTGAAAGTACATTTTATAGATATTATAAGGTATGTTATGTATTAGGATATATGAAACAACCTTTAATATTTGCAAGATATGAAAACATTTCATTAGATGATAAGAAAACTAAATATATTGCAAAAGGTTTTATAGGAGATTTGTTAAATAATTTTGACTATAATGGAAGAAATAAAGATGTGGTATTAACAAGAGCAAGAACAGAACTTATAAAACATAGAAAAGATATATTAAGTGGTATTAAAAAGGTATCTAAAACAGATATAAATGCCTTTTATAAAGATAGTATTTTAGGAGAGGGTAAATTCTCTGATAAAGAATATAAAAAGGCAACAGGCAAGAATTTAGAACATTTATTTGACCTTAACAATGAACAAATGATAGAAGATTTATGGTATTTAAACCAAAGTATTTCAGTGAATAAAAATGATGAATTTTCTAATGAGTTTTTACCTGTAAATTCAACTGTAATATTAGACCTTGAAGAAACAGATAAAGACAGAGCAGAAATGGTGTTCTATGGTGCGTCTTTATATGATGGATTATTGGAAACAATTTTAAAGGTTTATAAGAGTTCAAATGTAAATGATAGTAAAGATAATGGAGATGAAACTCTTAAAACTTCTGATATAAATAATAATGAAGAATTAATTTTAAAGAGTTATGATAGCTTCTTCAATTTCTTAACAAATCACGAAGATAAAGATATTGATGAAGAAAAATGGAGAGAATATTTTAACAGGCACTTTAAAGATAAGAGTTTATTCTTAGATGTAGCAAAAGATAATGGAGAAGTTTATTCGTTACAAGAAATTTTACAAAATCGTACAAAAAAATTTAAACCTTTATTAGAAAATAATGCAGATTTAGAATATTCGCTAATGAATGCAATGGAAAAACTTGTAGATATGAATACAAAAGAAGAAATTCCTGAAACAATAGTTAAAATTAGTGATGAAAAACAAATCTCAAAAGGACAAGTTATTTCTTCAAGTCCATTCATTAACTATGAAACAGTTAAAAAGTATTGGATTAGTTACACAAGAAAATTAGATGATGATGATTATCGTGAATTAAAAATAAGTGATTTTTATGATTATCTTGCAAAGAAATTAGCAGGAGAAACTTATGTGATGATACTTTCTAAATTTGAGGTTAAAGACCCTCAAACAGAAAGAGTTATAGAACATAAAATCTATGTACCTGTTAAGATGAAAGTTGTAGATATTGGAGAAAACAATTTAGACAATCAAAAGATAGCAAATGCTATTTTAAGAAAGTTAGTACATTATGTAAGAAACAATAATGCAACTTGGAACGCATTACAAAAAGACATTAAGAGTAGTTTAGTTGAATGGGAAAATGCAAAAAATGATACACAACTTAGAAAAGAAATGCTTGATGATGTAGGTTAAAAAAGTATAGAAAGGAGTAAAAAAATGTCAAACAAAGATAAGAAACAAAAAACAAATGATGAAGCAAAAGAAAAGAGAGTAAAATCAATAGGTGGTAAAATTGATATAGCTAAGAAAAAGTTAGCAAATGTTAAGAAAAAGAAAAGTCCTAAACAAATAAGACTTGAAAAAATGAAAGCCGAAATGGAAGCCTTAAAGAAAGAAATTAACAAAGAAAAGAAAAAAACAATAAATAGTGTAATTAAAGCAGTGGAAAGTGTAGATTACAAAAAAGTCTTAAAAGAAATTTCTGAAATAACAGATGATAATTTTTTACTAAACACAATAATTGATTTTGCTATTGCACAAAATGAAGAAATAAAACAAAAATTCATAAAAATTAGTGAACTTATTAAATCAACAGGAGAAGAAGCTAATAATGATAAGGAAATCTATGAATTAATGGGTTACAATGATTATGATGAAATGATGAAAAAGAAAGAAGAATATGAATTAGCAGAACTTGAAGAAGATGAAGAAAATGAAGAATTTGAAGAAACTGAAAGAGATACTAATTCAGAAATAGAAGAAAGTCAAGAAAAAATAGAAGAAAAAGAAGATAATTTGGAAGATGATAAAAAAGAATTATCAGAAGAAGACTTCTATGGTGGAACAGGGTATTAAAATAAATTAAAGGCTAGTATTAACTAGCCTTTTTTTCTTTTATTAATTATTAAATCAATTATAAGAAGAATTTGATAATCATATCTCAAAATATTTAAAATAACCTTAACTATAAGATAAATCACAAAAGTAGTTGCTATTATAATATTTATTGAAGAAAAAATAGCTACTTTTATCATATCAGGAGTTATTTCATCAAATGTTATTGTAGGAAAAAAATGAGAATAAAGATATAAAACACCAATTATTTTATAAAGTACAAATAAAAACAAAGTTGTAAATAATGCAAATGAAATCTTTTTGAATTTATAACTAGCTTTTAAATTTATATATTCGCAAGTTAGTTCATTATCAGATAAGTTATTATAATATTCAGTTATTTCCATAAATCTTTCATATCTCTTTTTTTGAAATTTAGTGATTATTTTCTTTAAAAACATAATATACCCCCTTTAATATAATAGATATTATTATAATTAAAATTATAACTCATTAAAAGAATAAAAACAACAAAAATAATAAAATAGACTTATAAGTCTAATAAGAATTATTAGACAATATTGTCTATTATACTTGACATTTCTAACCTTATATGGTATAATACAACCAAAAAGGGATAAACGAACACAAAACAGATTTTAAAAGGGGAGTAAGAAATGAATAGAATAGAAGCATTTAATGGCACTTTAAAAGTAAATGGTAGGATTTTAAGAAAAGGTGCTAAGATTAAAATAAAATACAAGAAAAATAATGTAATAAATGCAACATATATAGGATATAATGAAGATATAAAATTCTTTGAATTTGAAAGAGAAAGCAAATTCTTTAAAGGGGAAAAATTTATATTAAGAATACCGACAGTGCAGATTGGATATAGAGAGTTATACGCTATCGGTTAGTAAGGAGAAGATGAAAATGGTAAACAAAAATTTAGATAGAGAAAAAAGAAATGAATTTATAGTAGAACAAATGAATTATGATTATGAAATAGAAACTACATATCCATTAACACAAAATATGATAAATAAAGATATAAAGTTAAATTTAAAAGATTTTGATTACAAGAGATTTGAAATGACATTACTTAATATCTTATTAAAGAAAAGAAAAGAAAATTATAATGAAACATTTTTTGTAGTGAATGTATATTCAATATTAAAAGAAGTTATGAAAAAATATATATTACTAAACCATTTTGATGAATTGACAGAACTTTCTTTTAGTGCAAGACTTGAATATGAAAGAATGGTAAACCAAGGTTTAGATGAAAAGAATGTTTATAAACAATATCTTGAAGTTCTTGATAACTACTTTGTATTTTTACCTCTTGAATTATTATCAAAGATAACTATGATATATATAGAAGTTACAAATAGAATATTTGATAAAGAAGTAGAAAACAATGGAGAAGTAAAGAATAAAGTAGCAGTTACTACTAAAAATATCAAAGATTTAAAACAAGTACAATTTTCTGATACTGTGCTATTCAGAACAGAAGTAGAAATACTTAAAAAATTACAAACAATGAAAGATAGAAAAGTAAAGAATTTTGTATTTTAAATAAGGAGAATGAAATGAAAAAAATATTTATCTTATTGATGACAACATTTATATTTTTTAATTTAGAAAAAGAAAGTTTTTCTAGTTCTGTACCATATACACCTGTTATTTTTATAACAAGTAGTAATAGAATAAAAGAAGAAAATGAAATAAATGACAAATTTGAAGAATTATATAAAAATAATAAAGATTTTATTGAAATCAATAATATTTTATCAATAGAAGAAAAAAAAGAACTCAACAAAATAGATAATTTAGAAGACAGAGAAAAAACTTATAATGAAGTAAGAGAAAAATATAAAAATGAAATTCTTATAGAAACAGAAAGACTAAAAAAAGAATATGAAAAAACTATGAAAGAAGAATATATACTTAAAAATGGTAGTTTTTCAGAGAGAATAGATGTTCTTTTCTTTGGAGATTTAAAATATTACACTTATGGTGCAATATTTTTAATTCTAATTTTGGTAATAGTTAAAATTATAAATTCGTTTTCAAAGGAATAAAGATGGAAGAAAATAAAAAAATTATGTTAGCCTATATCAAAGAGGTTTTAGAAGAATATCAGGAAAAATTAAATAATAATGAGTTAAATATAAGTGATAGAACTATATTTAGTATTGAAATACTAAAAGATACTTTTCAACCAAGAGAAGTAAAAAAATATGTTGAACAATTTGGATTTTCTTTCATAGAAAGACATAAAGATTTAGAATTAACATTAGGTTATTTAAGACAAAATGATAGATTTAAAAGAATATTAGGCAAAATGTATGAAAGTAAACAAGATAGTAATTTAATTAAATATGATATGTATGTTTTTGAAAATATCAAGATTTAAAATTGGAAATAAAGTGGGGTTATAAATGATGAAAAACATTGATTTAGAAACTTTTTTTGAAGAAGAAAAGAAAAGAATAATGCAGAATTTTAAAAAAGATAATATCAAACATTTAATAACAAGTCCTATTTTTCTTGTGATTGTTTATATTTTTAAAAAATCTTTTTTTGCATTTTTAACAAAATTTGAAAAATTATGGAATGTTGAGATAACCACAATTCAACCAATATTATATAAAAGTTTATTAGGATTAGCATTTTTTCTTCTTTTAATTATTTATTTAGTTATATCATTTTTTATTCTAAAAGTTGTTTTTCTTTATATTTTTGGTATCTTTGGTTTTTTCAAAGAAGAAATTAAAGACACTTATGAAACTAAAAATCCACTTAGATATTTTGAGTTTAATTTTTATCCGAAAGAATATCTAAAAATTTTTAAAAGAGTTTTTGATAACAATTTTTCTCAAGAAAATGAAAAATTTTCTAAATGGATAAATTCAAAAAAATTTAGTGCAAAAGAATTGTATATAAAATTGTTAGATAGTGAAAAAGTTCAAAAAGAAATTTTAAATGAAATAAAAATACAAAATGATAAGTTAAAAGAAAAAGAAAGAAAAGAAGAGGAAAGACAAAAAGAAATAGAAAGAGAAAAACTAGCAGAAGATATTAAAGTAACAGGAGAAATAGAAGAATTTTTCAATAAAATAAATTAAGAAAAAAAGGTGGTAAAATGAGTGATACAATGATTTTTTTTATAAAAGTAACTTTTTATTTGGGGTGTGTTTTAACAATTTTTGGAATTATTCAATTTGTTTTACTTTTACTAAATTTAGGTAACACTGAAACAAATATGGGAGAAGAATTTCTTTCAACAATTAATAGTTTGGTAATAGGTATAATGGCAGTTGTTGGACTTTATCCATTATTTATAAAGCTTTGACAAAATATAAAAAGGACTTGCAAGTCCTTTTTAAAAAACAAAAATATAGAAAAAAAAGGAGATGGTTTTTTAAATGACAATTTTAGGAATTTTAAAGCTAGTAGGAATAGCAGGATTGTTGGTTTTCATAGTAGGAATGTTTGGATTTGTAAAAGTTCCTACTGATAAGGTGTGTTATATAAGTGGTTTTAGAAGAAGAAAAGTTACAGGGAGAATAGGCTTTTTTCTTCGTTGGTTTGAAAGAGTTGACTATTTAGATTTATCTGTTTTTTCAGTAGATGTTAATACAACAGAAGATGTACCTACTAATGATTATATTAATATTACAGTAGACGCTATTGCAAAATTGCAAATTGATGAAGAAGTTCTTGATAAAGCTAGTAAAAACTTTTTAAATAAGAAAAGTAATTCAATAGCAGAAGATGTTAAAGATGTTTTAGAGGGAAATTTAAGAGAAATTATAGGGCAATTAAAAATTGAAGAAATAGTACAAGATAGAAAAAACTTCAATGAAAAAGTACAAGAAAATGTTGCACCTGATTTAAAAGAAATGGGGCTTAAAATAATTTCATTTACTATTCAAAATTTCCAAGAAGATAAAGGAGTTATTGAAAATTTAGGACAAGAAAATGTATCAAAAATAACAAAAGAAGCATTGATAGCCAAAGCTAATGCAGAAAAAGAAGTAAACATAGCACAAGCTAATGCAAATAAAGAGGCGATTGATATTAAAATAAAAACTGATACAGAAATTGCCGAAAAAGAAAATGAACTTGCTATTAAAAAAGCAGATTTAAAGGTACAAGCAGATACAAAAAAAGCTATGGCAGATGTTACTTATGAAAAAGAATTTGAAAGAAACAGAAAAGAAATAGAAGAAGCAAAAGGGGAAGCAGATTTCCAAAAAGAAGAAATCAATATCAAAACTCAAAAAGCTAAGTTAGAAGCCGAAGTTAAAAATGAACAAGAAATTAAGGCAGACGCAGATTTATATAAAAGAACAAAAGAAGCAGAAGCTAAATTTAAAGAAAAACAAAAAGAAATGGAAGCTATTGAATTGGAAGCCAAAACTCGTGCTTTGGCAAAGAAATTAGAAGCAGAAGCAGAAGCAGAGGCAATTAGAATAAAAGCAGAAGCTAATGCAAAAGCAATAGAACAAGAGGGAATGGCACAAGCTAAATCTAAACAAGCTATACTTAATGCAGAAGCAGAGGGTAAAAAGAACAGTTTACTTGCAGAAGCAGAGGGGCTTGATAAAAAGGCAGAAGCTATGAAGAAGTATGGAGAGGGAGCATTGCTTGAAATGTATTTTAAAGCCTTACCTGAAATTGCTAAAAATGTTGCAAGTCCACTTGAAAAAGTTGATAAAATCACTATGTATGGAGATGGTAATGGAGAAAAGATGATAGGCGACATTACTAAGATGATTGAAAAGGTAAACAGTGGTGTAGGAGATAGTTTAGGAATTGATTTAAAATCAATAGTTGCAGGATATTTAGGAAAAGGACTTGTTGATAAGATTAATAAAAAAGTTGATAATGAAGATGTTACTGATAAATCTTAAAATCAATAAACAAAGGGTAGTTTTTTGAAACTGCCTTTTGTTTAAAAATTAAAAAATGAGGTAGAGAATGGAAAAAGAAATTTTTAAAAAAGCTAATTTTTTTAAACAATTTAAGATATTAAATGTGAAAAATAATGAAGAAAATATAGAAAATCTTTTAATTGTTTTTTTAGTTCTTTTAGTAAATATTTTTTTCATTTTTATTGATAAAGGAGAATTAAATACAAAAATTATTTTAACTTTACTTATATTTAATTTTTATTCTATTTTTTTTATTGTAATATTAGGAATAAGAAACTCAAATATATTTGTTACTTTTGAAAAATGTTTTTATCCAAAAGAATTTAAAGACATTTTTGAAATTGTTATTATCAATCATTATTCAAACAATGAACTTAATCAATTTAGAGAATGGGTTAGAAACAATAAAATAAGTGCAGTTGAATTATATAATACTATTATTGAAAATAATGAGATTAAAGAAAAAATTTTATTGAAAGTTAGGAAAAGATTAAAAGAAAATATATTAAAAGAAGCAAATAATATAAAATCTTTTAAAAAAATAAAAAACTAAGGAGAAAAAAATGATAATTGATGAAATTAAAGAAATGATTAAATCAGGAAAAAAAATTTTAATTTTAGGAACTGATGATAAGAAAAATGAAGAAATCTACAATCAAGTTTTAGGCGTTTTGCAGAAAAATGAACAAATGGCAGATGAATATGTTACAAGCAAAATAGAGGTTTTATTATCTGATACTAGGAAAAAATTTGTGAATTATTTTGAAAAAAATAATCATTATCCATATTTAACATTATTAAAAACAAAAGAAAATCTTCCTGAAAATTATAAAGATATGAATATTGAAGAATATTTTGAAAAGGAATTTAAAGGTAATAAGGATTTTAGTAATGCTTTTCTAAAATATAATTGTATCTACCTTTTATCAGATAATTATAGATATTTAATGAACTTAAATTAAAGACAGGTGTGATGATATGAAAAAGTTTTTAAAATATTATTTAGGTTTTATAATAGCTATTTTAGTGATATTATTTAGTGATAATTTTATTGGGCTACTTATTTTAGGAGTATTGCTAATAGTACACCACGAAAAAATAATTGAGGTAATAAAAAAAATAATAAAGAAAGAATAAAATAAATAAAAGGCTAACAAAAAATTAGCCTTTTTTTGTATAAAAATTCAATTAAATAATAACTTAAATAAATAACAACCATTTATAAAAAATATTATTTTAAAAAGACAATATTGTCTATTATACTTGAAATTTCATATATTTTATGGTATAATACAAATGTCAAAATTAAAGAAAGTGAGGTAAAATATGGAAATAAAAAAAGTTAGCATTAATAAAATGATAAGTTGTGAAAACAATTTAAGAGAGTTAGAAAAAAATATTGAAAATATGACATTAGATGAACTTGATTTAATGTTGGAAAGCCTTGAAGAAACTAAGGATAAGATTTATTCTTTGAAAGAAAAAGTAGAAGAAAAGAATAAGTTTTATAAAAAGTTAGATAGTTATTTTGCAGGTGCAAGTTTTGATAATGTAATGGCTATGATAAATATTTTGGACACTACTTTTGAAAATGAACTTAAAAGAATTAAAGAGATAGAAAATAAAAATAAAGTTGAAGAAATAACTGAAAATGGACTAAAAAAAATATTGATAGTTGAAGAAACAGAAGAATTATTGACAAATAAAGAAGTTAATAATAACTTTAAAAATAACAATCACTTAAAAAAAATGGAAGAACTTATAAAACAAGGGAAATTTCCTTTTAACAGATAATAAAGAAAGGGGGTTAATACTAATATTGATTATTTATCAGATAATAATTGCTTTTAATTATATTTGAATAAATGAAAAATCAATATCAAGTATTTAAAAAATAATGGAAAAATATCGTGCAGTTTTTGATTTAACAACAAAACAAGGATTTATATTAAAAGGAACAAAAGCAGAAATAAAAAAACAATGGAAAAAATATCAAGGACTTTCTTGCAGAAACGCAACTTTTGATATTTTGAGAAAAGCAGAAATATTTTTACAAAAACAAGGAAATATAACAGAAGAAAAGGTTGATAAAATTTATAAACAAGAACAAAATCAAAATAAAGATAAAGTAGAGATAAAAGCTAGAATAAAATTAAACGAAGAAGAAGTAAATGTAGAAGAATTAAAGAAAATGAGAAGTAAGACTAAACTTAATATATATCTTAATAAACAAGCAATTTATTGCGACGCAGGAGAAGTTAGTAAAACTCAAAAAGCTATAAAAATAACAAATTCTTCAAACAATTCAATTTTATATACTTTACAAGAAAATAATGAAGAATATAAATTACTTTTAGACTTTTTAGATAGTAAAGGTTGGAAAATTTCAAAAGATTGTATATTTTTAAATGAAAATTCAAATATGGATATACAATATGCAGAAGCTATTGCAATGTATTTTGCATTAGAAATAGCAATAAGAAATAAAGTTAAGGTTTTATATTCTGATTGTGAGAGTGTAATTAAGGTTTGGAGTAATGGCATAGGTAGTATAAAGAGTTCAGATGAATTAGAACTTGTATATTCACTTTATCATAAGAAAAAAGAATTTGAAAGATTAGGTGGAGAAGTAAGACATATATATGGAGATATTAATCCTGCCGATTTAGGTAAACATAAAAAACCTAGTAATTGTTCTTTTGTTACTGAATTAGAAAATCATATAACTATTGAAGAATATAGTATATATAAAAAAATTTCAGATAAAATTGATAATAAAAATCAATTAAGTAAAAAAGATGAAGATGATTTTATTGAACTAATAAAAAAAATGAAAGGGGAAGAATAAAAGAAATAATCAAAAAAGATTATCCTGATTTAAAAATAGAAAGGATAGATGATAATTTTTATACAGAGGGTAAAGAAATTGAAGAATTATTATCAATACAATTTGTAAATAAATTAATTGAATTAGTTAAAACTAATGATTTTGAATATAGAGAAAAGGAAGTTGATGAAAATGTTAAAATGTGAAAAATGTGGTGGTATAATAGAAAAAGATAAAATTTTTTATGATATTCACGATAAATTTTATTGTGATTGTTGTGTAGAAGATAATGATGGAATTTTTGTGGTAAAAGATACCAATATATCTATTAATACAACTCATAAATTTTTTATAAAAAATCAAGCAAGAAAGTTTAAGTCTTTTGATGAATGTATTAGGAATTTAGAAAATGATATTTTTAATATTGAAGATAGTTTAAGTTGGGCAAAAGAACAATTAGATAGAAATACAAAAAAATCTACTAAAGCAGAAGTTAAATTTTGGGAAAATAAAGTAGAAGAAAAGAAAAAAATATTAGAAAATTTTGAAAAAAATACTTCAACTGAGGGAACACTTTTTTAAAAGGGGGGTAAGCAAAGCTGGAAAGAACTTATAATTTACTTAGTGAAGAATATATCAAATCAACACTTGTTTTTACTCACATACAGGAATTACAAAGAAAAAATCATATCATAAAACTATTGTGTCCTTTATATGATGAATTAAGTGAGAAAGATAAAATGCAATTTAATAAAGATTTAGAAAAATTTATTGAAAAATACTCAAAAAAGGTAGATAAAATTTTGGAAAAAAGAGATAAAAAAAGAATGAAAGAAATTGAAAAGAAATTAATACTTAGTAAGAATTAATTAATAATACTTTAAAAGTATAAAAAAGGAAAGGGGATAATATGGAAAAGTTAAAAGTACAAATAGATAAGATAAAAAATGAAAATGGAGATATTTCATATCAAATTTATTATTATAATAAAGAACTTGATGATTTTGAAATAGATTATCCCTTTTTTGATAAATTGACTAAAAAACAACAAAGAAATCATATAGAAAGTGGGAACAACTTAGATGAAGTTATCAAACAAATTCTTGAATATAATTGTGAATTAGTGGCTTTCTATGATGATACAGGAGATTAAATTGAAAAGGAATAATAAATTTATTAGAAAATATAATTATCATATATCTAATCAAAAGAAAATGAAAAGATATATAACCTATTTAAAAAATAATATAGATAATTTTTCAGTAGTTACAAAGACAGAAAATAATGTAAAAGCTAATGAAATTTGGTATGAACTTTATGATGTAGGAAATTGGAATTTGACAATTTCAAGAATAAAAAAGGCTTTTAAAAATAAATTCAAGAACAAATTGATACAAAATCCATTAATAGTTAAAAAAAAGAAAATTATTGAAAATGGAGTAAATTATTTGATGATAGCTTTTCAGATGAATTATAAATATCAAATAGAAAGTGAAGATGAAAATGAATTTAATTTCATATATTGTTTTATAAAAAATTAAAGAATTGAGAGTGATTATTATGATAGATTTTGATTATGTAATGAGTAGACCCTTATCAGAAAAAGAACAAAAAGAAGTAGAAAAATCATTTAAAATAAAAAAAACTAAAAAATATGAAATTTTAAGTTGTCCTAATATTAAATCAAAAAATGATTTTTTTAAGGAAAATGATAATGGGTTAGTAAATTCTAAAAATATAAAAAATCAGGAGGAAAATAAATGAAGAGTATACATATCAAAGACTTAAAAAACCAAAGGAATTTAAGAGGGATTGGAATAGATTTAGAAAAATATATTTCATCTGAATTTTGTTTGTTAAAATTTTTTGTAAATAAAATAGATGAAGATATTTTTAAAGAAATCGATATTAATACTATTTTTTCAAAAACAATATCCAATACAGAAAAATTAAAAAATAATATAAAAGAAAGTTTAAAAGAATTGAATATAGAAATAAGTCAAAATTCTAATTCAGAAAACAAAAAAATCTTTTATCAACTTTTAAATGGAGAAGAAAATTATCCTTATTGTGATATGAATGGGGTAACTTCACAAAGTGGAAACTGTTTTTATCTTAATGTTATACAAGTAAAAACTTTAGGTAATGGATTTTATTCTATACCTATGTATGCAGAGATAAAAAGAGAAGATGTAATGTGCCAATTTATATATAACAAATTTATTCCTTATTATGAAAAAAATCTTATTTTTAATTATAAAGAGTTAGTGAATTTTTTAGCAACAAATAGATTTGCCGAATTAAATGAAAAGGCAGTTAAAGAAATAGCAGAAAATATTGTAGATGAATTTAAAGAAAGAACTGTATTCTATAATTTTTATGGGTACGACCCAAGAGTAGAAGAAGAAAAGTTTGAAGAATATGAAATATTATCTTATGAAGTAAAAGATTTATCTAATTTAGTAAATGATTTAGAATTAAGAAAACAAAAACTTGAAAGAGAAGAAAAAGGAGAAACCAATGAAATTTTATGAAATAACAGATAAAGAAGTTGCTAATTTAGAGTTACAAAGAGTAACAATCAGTCCACTAACTTATACTTATGAGGATATGTCAGATAGAGTAGAAGTAAAACAAGGAATTGAAATAAATATAAAAAGAATAAATCAAATTCTTAATAATGATGATTTAAAAAATTTAACTTCTAATTTTAAAGATATAGAAAATAAAATAAATTATTTTATGAATGAACAAGTTTATCATAATAAACTTTATTATCTTTTTAGTGAAGATAAAGAAGATTGGAAAAAATTATATCGTATAATTATAAAAAAGAGTAAAGATATAAATGAAAAAGATATATATTGTATTCAATTACAAATAATAGAAGTAAAAGATTTAAAAAATGGTTTATATTTTATAGGAGCGTACATTGATAATAAAAAAACAGATAAAAAGTTTTATGAGTTAAATTCTGAAACATATTTAGGAAAAGAATTTAATTATGAGAATTTAATAGAATTTTTAAAAAGTAATGAATACAAAATATATAATATAGACAAAAAAGAAGAAATAAAAGAAAAGCTAATGAATACAATTAAAGAATTAGGTTTTGAAGAATATCAAATAATTCCTTATGAAACAAAAGGATTTGATACTTTAGAAGAAGATTTAGAAAGATAGAGGGTGTTAAAAGATGAAAGAAATGGGAAAAGATGTTCAATTTTATTTTTCAATAATAAAAAGTAAACTTTTTAAAAAAATTAGAAAGACTTATAATTTTACTCATAAAGATATAGCTTTATTAATTTTTAGAAGTAAAAGTTCTGTTGAGCAATACGAAAAAGAGAAATTGGTACTTCCACTTTCTATCTTATCTTTATTAATTCTTAGACTTAAAATTTCTAAAAAAGAAATTGAAGACTTATTACTTGAAATAGATGAAGAAATTAATACTTCTGAGAAAGAAGCTAAAGGAAAAGCCTTTGAGTATGTAAGAGATTTTGTTGAAAAAACTCTTGAAAATGTATTAGATGAAATTGATAGAGAAAGTGAGTACAAGCCTTTAGACATAATTAGATTAAGAGAACAAATAAAAATATATATAAAGAAATATGAAACAAATAATAAAAACATTATAAGAAAAATTGACGAAACTGTACTTGCAAAAGAAATTGTAGATTATTTAAGTTTTAAAATAAATAATTTTATTGAAGAAGATGAAAACTCAAAAGAAATTGAAAAAGAAACATTTGAAGAAATATTAGAAGAAGTATAGAGGAGAAGATATGGAAGAAAAAAATATTAATTATTTCCTAAATTATATTAAAGCATTGTTTTTAAAAAAAATTAGAACTAATTATGGAATTAGTCAAAGAGAATTGGCTATACAAATAGATAAAAGCGAAATTTCTATAAAAAAATATGAAACAGGTAAGATGAATATTCCTTTTTCTGTTTTGTTTTTAACAACACATATTCTTGATGTTTCTAAAAATAAAGCAGAAAAACTTTTAAAAAAAATAATTGAAGAAAATTCTGAAAAATTTACAGATAATTTTAAAGAAGAATGTTTAAAAAAAATGAAATTAGATATTGCCAAATATTTAAAAATGAAATAGAAGAGATTGATGAAAATACAGAAAACAATGAATTAGATGAAATTCAATTAGAAAAACAAATAAAAATTTTTGTAAGAAAACATAAAAAAAATAGCAAAAATAGTAAAAAAGTAAATGAAACTCTGATAGCAAAAGAACTTATGAGTTATTTGAGATTTAAAATAAATGATTTTGTTGAAAATGAAGTGGACGAAGAATTTGATGAAATATTAGAAAAAGAATAAAAGGAGAGAATATGGAAAATACAGAAAAATTTTATAGATTAGGATATGTAGACAGTTTTAAACCTGATGATTTCTTTAAGTATAATGGCGAAACACTCTTAGATATATTTGTAACGATACAATATAAATTATATCTAATACAAGGAGATACAGAACTATTCTTTCCTACTAATGAAACTTATGGAGAAAATATTGGTAAGAGAATTAGTTATTATAGCCATAAGGCTTTAGAAAAGAATGTATCAGTATTGGAAGATGTTAAGATAAGAGATTATGTAAATTGTTTTATAAACAAAGACAAGAAACTAGAAGTCAAAATAAATAAAGTAGATATGGAAAAATTAGGTTTTAGATTAGGTTACAAAATTTTATCTTATGGTAAAAATGTGGTATTATTTGATAAAAAAAGACAAGAAGTTTTGCATAGTGCAAGAGAAGTTAAGATTTCAGAAGAAGAATTTACAGATATTATTACTAAAAATTCAAAAGCATTCAAAAAATTTGAAAAAATACCTAGTCAAAAAGTATTACTATTTTTCAATGATATGCTAGATAATTAATTAAAAAAATGAAAAGGACTTGAAAGTCCTTTTTTATTTTGGACAATAATGTCTAATTTGTTTGAAAAAATATATATTATATGGTATAATATAAATATATTTATGTTGAAAGAAAGGGATAAACAATGAAGAAAAGAAAATTAAAAAAATTATACAAAAAAGATATAAAAAAATTAGACAGAAATGAATTAAAATTAATTTTAAAAGATTGTGGAATTGAGAATGTGAAAAATGTTAGTAAAAATAAAGGTGGTGTGTTTTTTAAATGATGATAGAAAATAAAATAAATATTGAATATATAAATATAATAGGACTTTTTGACAAAAGAGATGTAATGATTGATTTAAAGAATTTAGTAAATATATTTGTAGGAATTAATGGTTGTGGAAAAACAACTACTCTCAAAATATTAAAAGGTATTTTTACCGATAATTTAAAATCCTTATCTAATATAAATTTTAAAGAACTCCATATTAAATTTAAAAACGAAGATATTGTAATAGTTAAAAAAGAAGATTTTTTTAATTCTAATTTAGAAAAGAATAACGGAATTTCAAATTTAAAAAAATTATTAAATAAATATAAAACTAAAGAAAAAGTATTGTTTTTATCTGATTATCGTCAACCTAAATTTGATTTTGTAATTGAAGATTTAGAAGCAGAAAAAGACATTGAAGAATTTATAAAAGTATGTGAAAAATTTTTGCATAACAAGACTTTGAAAACTAAGAAATTTATAAGTAAAATTTTAAAATCTAAAAAAATAGAAATAGAAATTTTAGATAAAGATAATCCTATGAGGGATAATGAAATATCAAAAGGGGAAAAAGAAATACTTTCTTTATTTTCAAAACTATATTTTAAAGGCAAAAAAGACATTATTCTACTAATAGATGAGCCTGAAATATCATTAAACATAAATTGGCAAAAAGATTTGATACCTAACATTGTAAAAAGTGGAAAATGTAGCCTTATAGTAGCAACAACACATTCTCCATTTATATTTCAAAATGAATTTTTTGAAACTTGTACAAGAGAATTATAAAATATAGTTCAGTTTTTTAAAAAATAGCGTTCTAAGAAATTTTATAGTTCATTATTTTCTATTTTAGCGACCTAATAGCAAAGAAAAACTTCTTATTTTATCTGAAAAATATTGAATTTTTTAGTTTTATATGGTATAATATAAATATCTAAAAAAGATTGATTATAAAAGAAAAATCTTTTTAGAAAAGGGAAAATGTTTGTATTTGTTAATAAAATAAAAAAGGGGGTTGATTAAGATGACTAAAATATTAAAAACAAATAAAAAAATATTTAAAAATCTGTCTTATGGTTAATTCTTTTATCCTAAAAAAATGTAAAATAACGAAAAACAAGGGAAGAATGGAAAATAAAATCAAAAGGAGAATTTTATGTTTTTTGAAAAAAAATTTAGAGCATTTTTAAAGGAAAAAGAATATGCAGTTGTGGAAGTAGAAATTGTAAATTTTAGAGAAAGTTGTGTGGAGTATTTAGACAAACAATGCAATCACATTATAGAAACATTTAAAAATTTAGTTTTATCAGAATATAGTAATTTTACCGATACTAAGGGAACTGAAATAGCAGTAGGAGATATAGTAAAAATGAATGAAAGTCTGTATGAAATTGAAATAGATAGAGAATGTTTTATAATGTTACCAATCAATAATTTAGAAGAGAAAAAAAATCAAATTTCATATTACCTAGATGATGGACTTTGTGAAATAATAGGTAATAAATTTGAAAATAGAGAACTATATTGTTAGAAAAAAGAAATAAAGTAAAAAAGTAAAAGTGTGGTGTCCTTAAATAAGGACATTACACTATTAATTTATAGATATTATTGAACTTTTAAAATCAAAAATTAAAAGGAGCAAAAAACAGTTAATAAAAATATATAGAAATATATTTAAACATATAAAAATATATTGAAAGGTAGGTGGAAGATGTATAAGGCACTAAAGATAGAATTAAAATTAACAAATGAACAGAAAATACAAGTAAATAAAACTATTGGTACTGA
>ERZ773014.405-NODE-405-length-29418-cov-26.333106_pt1 | contig 29418 bp, 39 predicted proteins | sample MGYA00580841_ERZ773014 | MGnify/ENA primary metagenome ERZ773014 (study PRJEB29015, sample SAMEA2737989) | human oral metagenome | biome: human oral; feature: human-associated habitat; material: dental | place: China | collected 2067 ... | reverse complement strand
ATGTAGCCTTGGATATTGTCGACGAAAAAGTCAGCCTCAGCGATAGCGTCATTGCTGCCGTTTCTCGCAAAGTGATAAACACCGAGCTTTTTGCCAGCTGCGGCCGCCTGCTGATAATGCTGATCGCAGCTTGGGTTGACGTAGTTCGTCCCCTCAGTCGCCTTTACAATGACGAAATCTGCCGGGATTTTACCAGCGTCCAAGCCAGCCTGCCAGCTTGATATGTCAATTCCTTTCATTGACTCCCCTTTCTTATTACTTCTCTGCAGTCGCCAAGCGATTGCGGATAATATTTGCACCAATTCATCAAGCGGTCAATTACCGGATACCACCGCCAAACGACGGCCGCTCCAGATAAAATCATCACTATCAGAATTGTCAAAAGTATGCGGGCGACCCATCGCCCGATCGAATGTTTAGTAGCCTTAACTCTCATGCCTCTATGATAGCACGCTCGGTATTCTCACGCTACCGTCGATTAGCTTCATCAGAATAAACAACATCAAACCAATCACCAATATGACGATTGTGTTCGCTGCCCAGTCCTTAAACTTCAGCCTTAACGTGGACACCATCGAAGCATCTTCAGCCTTGAATCGTTCCTCGAGCGTGTCGAGCCGGTTGTTTATTCGGTCGTGGTCGGCCGAGTGCTTGTCGATGTAGTTTGTCAGAATTTCCGGCGTGACAAATCTCATGCTGGCCAGCTGCTGCACTAGCGAATCGACAGATCCCTCAATTTTTGCCACGGATTTTTTCGTGTATTCCATATCTGTTGAGAGAATCGCCACCTTTTTATCGATTTCGTGCAGCAGCGCTTCACTGTCTTTATTTTGCTCGTTCATCAAACTAATTTTAGCATTTTGTGCCAGCTTCCTGCAAAGTTTTAGCGGTGGTGTTGTGAATAAAACTACTGGACTGGAAATGGATCGTCGGTGACCCAGGTGGTTGTGCCATACCACTCATTAAATGCGTTATTTGAAACGTATTCAACTCTTCTGTCTGCGAAGAATCGAGCAGTAGCGATACCTTTCAGCACGCGGTTGTTCCACCCGCCTAATACCATCAGCGCCGAGCCTTGAGCTTTAGAAATCCCGTATCCTTGAGGAACCACGTTATTAATTAAGGTTTGTGAAGTAGGAAAAGTCGCTGTGTTTTTCAAATCACAGATTACCAAATTTCCATGACGAGTATAAGTACCTTGTAGAACTCCAACCGTTGCAGTGGTCGTTATTGTCGGCACTGCGCTCAAGAAATCGACGCCCTCGTCAGTTCCTGGCGCGAAATCTGGCGAGACAAAGATGTCACGTATTTCTAGGTTTTCTAGTTTCGTCCCGTTTATCATGTAAAGATAAACCATGGTTGATGTAGACGCTACAACAATGCCGAATCTGGTTGTTGGCGGCGTTCCCTGCTTAAATTGAACCCTCAGGCCATTTGGATAGCGGCGAATGTCACCCTCTGGCACAATGATTGCAGCTATTCCGTTGTCAAAATTGCTATAAGTCCAGTTTTCGGCCGGCGTTGTCCACCCGCTTGGCAAAACACCGGTAAACTTGCCGATTGTGATCGATCGGTTCTGGCCGTCGCGGACGATCGGTATAATATCGTTCGCCCTGGTGCTTTCTACCGGCTGAAATTGACTTATTTTTTGCTGCCCTGGGTTCATTTTCTGATTCCTTTCGTTTAGTTTTATTATATCACTCTGATTCGCGTTCGCGGTTGTCCATATTGCGCTTCAAGTCTTGAATTCGCTTCGATAATCTCGGCCGTAGTATGTTGAATTTCAATTCTGCGGTCTCGAGCTTCTGCGTGATAGCGACAATCTGCATTTCTGGCGCGTCCATCGTTGCACTGAAGCCTTGATATTGTGTCAGCTCACCAAGATGAATATCTAACGCCTCGTATTTTGGCGATGCGAACGTCGCTTCGCCTGAAAATACCGGCTTGCTGCCCCGCTGGATCTCGCCCTCGACCACCAGCTTGGCGCTGGTTTCATCTTTGTAGCGACTGTCGGACAGTTTTTTGAATCCGCGGCGTATCTCGGCGATACTGCGGTCGTCTCGGCCGGCCACTACGAGTGTTTTGCCGTCTGCTTTTTCGCCGCCGATGAATATCACGTCGTTCACCAGCTCCTCGATAGTCTTGACAAGTTTCGGTGTGCCGATGACGTTTTTGCCGCGCTGGAGCTTTCGCTTCACGGTCGTCGGCCTCGGGTGGGCATGTACGATATTGTCGGCGTAGTCGTAGTAATAGTGCCAGTCGGCCGGCATCGATTTGAACACGGCAGCGATAGCTTCGCTAATTGTCGTCACGTCATTAAATCGAATAGTCACTTTGGTGCCGGTATCTTCAATGCTGGATTCGGTATAGCGACAGCGTGCGCCTTGCTTCTGCGCGAAATCTATCAGCTCGCGTAAGATGTCGCTTGGGTCTTGCGAATAAAAGGCTCGCTTGTAGTCGCCGGGGCTTTCGTAAAGAGAGAATGCCAAATCCCAGCCGAAGTCTTGCCAGAATGGATTGTCGTGATAATTGTTGTGCTGCAATCCCTGGCCAGTGGTAAAGCGGCCGCGCCTGTCCACCAGCAGTTCTACTGGATATGGGAATATGTTTTCGTATCGAGATCCTCCGCGCGCCGACAGCTTTATGATGAAGCGCTTACCGCTGGTCATTCGCACACTCTTATCGAATGGTATGAATAGCTTTTCGTACATGCCGCCGCCTACTGGCAGCACCGCAGTGCCGCCAGCTTCGAGCGTTCCGTGATTTATGTCGGTCGAATATGACAGCAGCTCTGCGTACAGTGTCGTCATATTCCCACCGATGAAATCTTGCCTAGTTCCTGGTGAATATACTGAATAAAGTTCGATGCCGGCGACGGTCTTGCTGCCGCCGGTTACCTGTATGGTCTGAATTATTTCGTTGCAGTATCCCCATTGCCTCGAACCGAAGCTCATCGTCGCCAGCCCATACGGCTTGTGCTGATAGGCCACCTCCGCCTCGGTCTGCAGATAGATGTTATTCAGCTCCTGCGAATGGCTGAGGACTGTCGCGGTCACCTGGCTATCGGTGTTTCCTGCCGACAGCTCCCACTGGCTGATGTAGCCATTAAAGAGTGAGCGGCCCTCTGGGTGGCCGTCAGCCACCACGATAATTCTCGCGTCCTCGGTGATGATGGTCTTGCCGTCTTCGGTTAGCCACGGCAGATATTCGCCGTATCGAACGCTGGCGCTGATATTGACGTTAGTATCGATGTTCGTGCCGCTCCCTAGGCCCACCGGCGTGGTCATGCTTCCTACGATTTTATAGCCAAGCTCAGTCAGCATGTTTTCGTTTATCTCGGTCATGATCTCAGTCACTACGCTGCGCGTCGTCGCGTCGTTTTGAGCCAGCTTCATTGTCATGTGCGAATGCAGCGAGTTGACTTCCGACTGAATGGCCGGCGTGCTGGTCACGGTATTTATCTGGCCGAGGTACGTTCCGTCCTTGAGATAGGCGCTGTATATGACTTCGGCCGCCTTGTTGGTTGGCTGCTTCTGCGAAAGCGTCGCCATCATCTTGATTTCGTTGGTGATATTAAATCGGTAGGTGACGTCGGCTTCAAGCAGGAGATGGACGCTGGCGATTTGCATCAGCTGGCTTCCGCCGCCGATCGGCCTCACCTCTCCGTCAAAGGCAAACGATATTTTTTTCGGCACAACATCGCTGTTCAGCGTTGACAGGTCGAATCCGTCAAGCACCACCTCGTCGGTTAGCCAAGTGGTGCCAGAGTATTCATCGATTATTTTGAACTTAAAAGAAAAGCCGATGTTGCCGCTCTTCAACTGTTCAGCGGTCACGCCCCAGTCGGCTAGCGTGCCAGTCAACGTAAATTGTGGACTGTAAAAGTTGGCAATGCTGCCAACGTGGACGTTGCCGACCTCCTGGCCGTCAATTCGCAGCTTCGCTCGTCCGATATTTACGGCGTTACTGCCAGACAATATCAGAGATGAATGAAATTCGCCAGAATATGGCTCAATCTCGGCATTCTGCCACGTATAGAAATAGTCGCCGCCTCCGGTAATAGAACACGACCGCGGCTTCTTTGTCTGGAGCTGTGCCATCGGCTAGGCCTCCACGATAGTTAGGTTGCCTGGCTGCACCTGCAGCGTTTCGGGAGCCATGACTTCAAGCGGCCATGGCAGCGCGTCAAACGCGATCATCTCGCCGCCAGTTTCCGCCGTGAACAATGCCCAATATCTGAAAACGCCGCCTGGCACTTGAATCGCCACGACGCTGTCGTTGGTGGCCGTGCCGTCCTTGTCATCAATTTTCCAGGAGGACACCTTGCCTCTTTTGTAGTTTTCTTTCGGCTCGCTTTTGGTGTCGCCAGTGTAGCTCGGGTGTTTCTCAAGCAAGCCAGCATAAACGCCGCCGGTTCGCTTCTCGACCTCAATCCCGAGTAGGAACTTGACTGAGCGCTTTCGTTCGTTGTAGGTTTTTGGCATTGCTTCCTCCTGTTTAGATATACTTTGGATTATAAACGGCTCGCAGCTGATGATTTCGTGCGGCCAGGCTGTCCTGATATTCAAGCATTCCCGCTCCATACTCCCAGCACGGGAATGTGCCGCTGGCTCGCAACTGCATGCTGTTGTGGATAATGGTTTTGGCTTCGCAATCGACCGTTATCACGTCGCCGGCTTTCAGGTTCGCATTGAATGTTAGATATTCGCTGCTGTCTGGGTTTCCGAGCGTTATTTCTGTGCTGCTGCTGCTGCTGCTGCTGCTAATGATTATAGTAGGTTTTGCTCGATATGTCCCGATGTTTTCGACGGAGATGGCGCTTGCGGCTGTGCTTATGTTCGTGGCGGCGCTGAAATCAATCAGGCCAACCGACGACCTAGCTGCTGGCGATTCGCATTCCATCTCAAAGCTGAAACCGGCGCGGCTAACGTCAAATGATCCGCGGCTGATATTTAGGTTCGTGGCCACGCCGCTCCAAATTCGGTATCCCTCTGGGAAATTCGTCGCCAGCTCGATTTTCTGGCCGAACGTCAGCGTTCGCTTCAGCCAGTCGATTAGCCAGTCGCATTCACGCTGGCTCGACGCTGAAACTTGCCCGGCGACAGAGATGGTTCGCCCTGCAAAGCGGCCGCTGTTCAGCAAGATTCGGCCGTCGTCTCGCGCCAGCTCGCCGCTATCGACGGTTCGCTTGGCTATGCCGAATAGGTTTGTGGATTGCACTCGGACGTTGCCGCCGTTATTGAGGTCAAATCCGTTTAATAAAAATCTGCGTCTGTCGCCGTTCATTACGTCGGTACTCCCATCGATGCCAGGTCGCCATCGCGGTCAAGTCTCTTGAAGAACGCGTCGGCTGCTTCTGGCGTGTTTATTACAATTTGTCCATTAAACTGATTTGTCGTGTTTCGGTTGCCGCCGGAGTTGCTGACGTTGGTGACACCGCCACTGCCAGCGAGCGTCGCTCCTGACCCGTTGATACCGCTTCCTGCGAACGATAAGCCGCCGAGCGACATGTCACCACTCAAACCGTCGTAAACGTCGCTGGCGATGTCTGTGGCGGTTTTAACGACAGCGTCTCGCATGCTTTCCAGTCCGCCACTCCAGCCCTGCATCATAAACTTACCCATCTGTGCCATCACGCGGCTCGGCGACTTAATGCCGAAGAAGTTCTTCACGGCATCGAGCGCGCCGCTACAAATCTCTTTGATCTTATTGACCACCGCGTCTTTCGCGCTCGCAACTCCCTTAACGATACCGTCGATCAGGTTCTTGCCGGCGCTGGTAAAGTTTCCGACAAAACCGGCCACTGCGTTATAGGCGTTTTGGACTGCGTTCTTAATCGAGGTGGCAATCTGGCCGACCGTGCCGACTACGTATCCGACTGCGGTCGCCACTGGGTTGATGATGTAATTCTTGATGGCGTTCATCAAGCCGTTTACCACGGCTGCAATGCCGCTAAAGACTGCACCGATGACGGCGCTCATCACGTTGAGTATCGGCTGAATGAATGGCAATATGGCGTTCCAAACCGCCGTGATCACTCCCCAGATGGCGCTCATCACGCTGCTTATTACGCCGACAATAGCGTTGAATACTGTCGATACTACCGTCCAGATGACTTGCAGTATCGGCGCTATCACGGCAGCGATGGCGTTCCAAACCGTGGTGACAACCGACATTATGACGCTCATTGATGAGCTAATGACATTAACGATAACGTCTACGACAGTCGCGATGACGTTCATAACCATGCTGACGACTTCGCCCATGTGAGTAAAGATGTAAGCGACCGCCTCGCCAAACGGCACAAGCACGTTGTTCCAAATGGCCATTATTGTGCCATAAAATACTACGCCGATAATCTGCACAACGGTGCTTATTATCGTCCAGACAACTTCGGCGATTCCGCTAAATATAATCCAAATTATTTGGCCAAGCCCAACAATGGCGGTTATTATCAAATCGATAATCTGGAATACAGGGGTCAAGATATTTAGTATCGTGCCGATGACTTTGCTTATTACGCCAACGATTTTACCTATCACACCAATGATGGTGCTTATCACGCCAACGACAACGCTGATCCCTTTCGCCACCACGCCGACAATCACACCTATCACCGAGCCGATGACGCTTGCGGCCGTTCCAATCGCTCCTGCAATCGTACCGACGATATTCACCACCACGCCAATCACTGAGCCGATGACGCTTGCTACGTTTCCAATGACAGAGCCAATCACTGAGCCTATCTGCCCTAGCACCGCTCCGATCTGGCTGACGATTCCGTTGACAAAGTTTCGGAATCCCTCGTTCGTGGCGTAAAGCCAAGCTACAAAGCCAACCACTGCGGTGATAACGATAGCTATCCACCCGATGATCGGTATCGAGCTGATGGCCGCTCCAAGTCCGGCCGCCCCGCTGCTCAGGCCTGAAAATACCACCTTGCCAACCGTCCCCATCACGCCAAGCGCGCTGGTTATTCCCTTGACGGCGGTTTTGGCTGCCGCACCGACAAACGTCCAGGCCGTCGCTCCCTCTTTCGTGACTTTCGTCACGTCTTTCCAGCCTTTACTGATGTCGCTGACTGCCACCGCGGTCTTAAAGCCGAGAGCGGCCGCTTTGGCGGCGACGTACATGCCGATCAAGACTTTGAGCGCTGGGACTGCGTTTTGCAAAATAAACGTCACTACTTTGACGATTTCCTCGCGATGTTCTTTGATAAATTTCGTGGTCTCGGTGACGCGGTTGCTCATCTGATCAAACAGACCGCCGGCTTCAATCACCATGCCCTTGATCGGGTCAATCTTGATTCCCAGTATCTCCAAGCCGACGCTTCGTATCGTACCGCTCAGGCTTATCATGCGGTTTTGGAATGTGTCGGTCATCTGGCCGATATCAAGGCTGGCCGCGTAGTTCTCCATTGCCTTGACGAACTCTTCAGCCTTAACTTTACCGCCGTTAATCTTCTCGCTGGCCTCCTGCATCGATATACCGAAGTGGCGAGCGAGGATTGTCGTTAGTGGAATATTGTTGTTGATCAGCTGGAGCGCGTCCTGGCCAAACAACGCGCCGCGGCTGGTCACCTGGCCAAACACTAACGCTAGGGCTTGTAGGTCTGCGCCGTTGACGATAGACATGCGAGACAACGTGTCCATATCCTTGACAACGGTTTGCGTGGTTCGGCCGTATCCCAGCAGCGTTTTAGCTGCTTTGGAAGCGTCTGGGAATGCGATCGGCTTGCCAAGCGTATAATTGTACAGCTGGCCAAATACTTTGTTAGCTTCACCAACGCTGCCAGTCAAAACGCCAATCTGGCGCTGCGTCATCTGCAGGCTGCTGGCAAGGTCAACAAAATATTTGCCACCAAAAGCACCGCCGGCTGTGAATGCGGCGGCGGTTTTGATTAACTTCATAATTCCCGAAGCCATGCCGTCCAAGGCGCTTGCTGCCTTGGAGGCGAATGATGAGGTCGAGCCGGCAGCGGACGACATGCTCGACTTCATCGAGCTGCTCAACTTCTCGACATCGCGCTGAATCTGGCTGAGCGTCTTACTCGCACGGTTCTGCGCTTCAATCACAAGTCTGAGCTGGCTGTCGTCCATTGCTACCCCTTAATATTTAGATTTTCGTCTCATCTCCGCCTCTTGGCGTTCAGCTTCGTAGCCCTCCTCGTTTAGCTTTATCTCGATGGCTTGAATCAACCAGTGAGGTTGGCTTACGTAGTCCTGAAATGTCCAGCCCATAGTCTGGCATATGGTAGCAATTTGAATCTCCTGCGGTATTTTCGCGTGCTTAACGCCGGCTATTGCTTTGGCGTAGGCTGCGCTGACTTCGGCTCGTCTTTTGGGTTCATGACTTCTCCTGTGATCTCCTCGATCTTTTCTTGAATGAAGTCAAAGTCCTCACGCGGCAACTTCAGTAAGCTCTTGAGTTTAGCGTCATCATCGCCGGCGAAGTCGTCGCCGTCAACCGACACCACCAAAAACTTTATGGCGTTGTTCTTGATTTCGCTGATGGCGGTTGCCGGCAGCTTATCAAATCGCATGGTCTCTTTGATATCGTCCTCGCTCATTGATTCGCCCTGAACCGCTCCGTTGAGGTCAAAGTTCGCATAAGCCAAGAACACCGCTTCGTTCATCTGCGACAGCTCTGCTGTGGCGTATGGCAGCAGCTCGACATCGCAACCAAGCACTGGCGTTGTAATTTTGATATTGTCTTTGCTAATTCGTGGCATCTCCTACTCCTTTGCTCGAATTAATATTTAGTAACCATGTTTATCAGCGTTGCGGTGATCGCTGCAGCGTCCTCGAGGCTGTAGTTTGCCTGGAACTTTGCGCTTCGCGTCTCGACTGCGTTGTTATCACGACTTCGGCTGTCTTCGGTGATTGCTACGGTTGGGAAATCGAATTGTAGCGTTGGGTGCTGGCCAGTTCCGATATTCACTGCTTTGTTCTCGGCGATAAACTGAATGGCCTGCGGCTTGCCGCTCAGGCATACCTGCCGCACGTCCTCTTGTGCTGGGTAATAATCGAATGACCCGGTGACGTTCAGCTGCTGGTTCTGAATGTCGTCTGGCGTGTCAGTGCCGAACACATATTGCACGTCCAGGTTCTTTGAAATCTCAAGAGAAAATGACTTGATTTTTCGGACTGGCGAGCTGGCAAGTCCTGCGGCTGTGTCGGCCATCTTCACTGCCAGGTTTCGCGCCAAGAATTCATTGCCGCGAGTGTATGCTGGCGGTGTCGCAGGTGTCCAAGCCTTTGAGCGGCGCGACTTGAAGTCGATGCTTCTCATCAGGTAGTCGTCGATTGCTGCGGTGATCGTGAACGATTCAACCATACCCAGCTCGTACGAATACTTCTGCTCAATCTCTTTGACGAAAATCGAGAGTGAATCGTGGCTGTTGTTGTTTGCCATTTTGAATACGTGCTGCTTCGCCCCGGTTTTGTCTGTCGTGGTTGGAGCTTGGCCGAATACGGCTCGTAGCTCTGCGCCGATGATGTGGTCGAATACCTTGCCGTCGTAGCCGCCCTCAGCGGTGACGTTGATAACGTCGCTGGCGTTGTGTTCTGAGATGTTGCCGTAGGCACTATCGTTGTGAACATACGTCGGCTTGTCGTCAATGCTCAGCGTTTTGGTTGGCACTGCGAATGTCGGCGTGCCGAGCGTACCGCGGGTAGTTTCGTTGCCGATAAATATGGTGGTCAGTCGGCCGATAACTTTAGCCATTGTTTACCTCCTTGGCGATTTTTTCTTTTGCCAATTTTACAGCCTCCTCTTGCGAGGTGGCTTGAACTGATATTTCGTGACCCTCAAAATCAGGGAAGTAGTACGCTTCCTTGACACCAGAATCCGCCGGCTCAGGTGCAACTTCCGGCGCTGGTTTGGTTGGTTTGTTATTTAGTTCTGCCATCGAGTTCTCCTCTGCTTTTAATTGTAGCACGGCAGAAGCTTTTTGACAGCTAGTACTTCTCCTCGATTTTTGGAGCGTAGATGTATGCGGTCGTGTGGATTGCCGCTTCAACGCTGAAAATACCAGGCCCGCGCCGCTCCACGCCAATGCCGAAGTCAACGCTCAGCGGCTGGTCTTCAATGCCGAGCATGACGCTCACCGATTCGCCGTCTGGCGTAGTCGCGTATGCCAGCTGCACCCTCTCGCGGAGCAGCCGCATGATACTGTCGTCGGTATAGATGAAGTTGTCGTCCTTGCCAGAGACAATCTCGTAGAGTTCCGTTGTGCCGGCCTCAACGTCAAAGTCGCGGCCTTGGTTAGCATTGATGTCGGTAATGACGCTGATGGTGATCGCCATTTTGGTCACGTCGTCGCCAGTCGAATCAGTTTCAAGCGTCATGCCATCGATGGCGACGCTCACCGCTGGCAGCATGCTCTTGCTGATCAGTAGCGTGTCGCCATAATACCATGTGCGAATGTCTGGGTGTGCTTTCGGCTTTAAATAGTTGATGATGGCCGCGATCACTGGATCACGGTACTGCGCTCGGTTTAATGGCATTAGCCCCTCCTCGATTCTCGCACTTCGTCAACCAGCCAGTCGTGAAAGAACTTCATGATTCGCCGTTTGTCTTGCGCGATTATTTTTAACATAACACGCCGCGGCAGCTTCCTGCGCGGTCGGTTGCTCTGGTTATATTTGAAATATGGCGTTGGATTCCAAATCTCCATGCGGCTGATTTTAACGCTGGAGCGGAAGTCCCCGCGCATTCTCCCGGTTCGCTGTAAAAGCGGCCAGGAATATATCTGCGTTCTCGGCTGCCAGCCACCCATCAACGCACCAGATACGCCGAAGTTCGCGTCGGTGGTCTTCAGCAGCTGCTTGCGTGACTTATCGAGCGGCTTGTGAAAGTTCTGGAGGTTGGTTTCTAATCCCATAAATTGCCGGGATATCTGTGTGTCTCCCTCAACATGACCGGAGATATAAACCGCCATGATTACCGCCTCTTATTGAAGAACTCGACTTCGGGGCTTAGTGGCGCTCGGTTTCCCTTGATTCGGCCGACCAGGTCACCGTCGCTGGCAAACGCTCCCGAGGTGGCCGCCGCAATGTTCGGGTCGGTCGGGTCTAGGTTGGCCGCGTCCTCCACCCACTCGTCGATCATGTCCTTGGCGGTTTTCAGCTTCATGTAGCCGTCTTTGCTCGAACCGTCAACGTCAACGTTCGTTCCCCAGTCGCTGATTTGCAGCAGAGCGGCCGCATAAAGTCTGACTGCGTCTTCCCATACATCTGGAAAATTCGCCATGTCCAGCGTCGCCCAGTTGTAAACTCGGGAGACTTTTCGCTTCAGCCAGTCCTCGGCCGACTGTCTCCGCCGCTCAATTTCCGACTGCTCGATGGCCGAGAACTCGTAGGCCAGTATCACTCTGGCGTTTGGCTTCGGTGCTTTAACCAGGACGACAGCACCAGTGGCAGCGTCCACCGATTCAACCGCCACCGCGTCGTCGTCAACGTAGGCAGTGACATCTGCCTTGGTAACCTCATCATCACCGTCGCGGTCAACGATCGGTGCTTGCGATGCATAAAACACTCGGTTCGCGCCATCAACTTCACCGATGACGTGTTTGTCGGTGGTCTGCCGCAACAACCCAGCTTCTCGCCGGATATCGTGCAGGGAGGTGAAGTTCTTGGCGCTCATGAAAGTTCTACGCCTCCGGTGCTGCTTCGGCAGCTTCCTTTTGCGCCTTGAGAGCTGCGACGATAGCGTCAGCCATCACCTGCTTGGTGACTGCAGTTTCGTTTTCGTAGTCCAGCTCGATTCCAAGCTCTTTGGCTTGTGCCACGACAGCCTCGCGTGGTTGCTTTTTAATGCTCGATGGAGTTGGCACTTCAACATCAGTGGCCTCAGCCTCTTCGACTTCTGCTTCGCCCTCGTTTGAAGCGGTTTCAACCTCGCCCTCGACAACCTCTGGCTCAGTAGTCGTCTCGGTAGCTTCCGTCGCTTCTGAAGCGGTTTCGTCAAGGACAGTAACCTCGATGAACGCGTCGTCGAGCAAAGCTTCCAATTGCTCGTCGTCAACGTCAAACTCTTGTGGTTTGCCTGGCTGGATAACCAAGCCGGCGCGCCGCCTGGATACGCCGTTGGTGACTATCTCGTTAGATAGTCGTAATGATACTTTTGGCATTTCGATCCCTTTCTTATGAAGTTAGTTCATACTTAAATTGTAACACAAAAAATCGCCCCCAGCGGAGGCGATTTCTCTGCGTGTCGGCGGTTAGCCTTTACACTTGATAGCGCGGTGCCACAAGCCGTAGCCGAATGCGCCTCGCCAATAAGTACCGAAGTAGTACTTCTTGTTCCACCAGCCCTTTTCGCTATTTTCGCCGAGGAAGCTCAATGGCTCGTACTCGCGTTCCTGGATAACGAATGGCTTGATTTCGCCAGCGACGTTAATCAAGTACCAGTCTTTTTCAGCTGTCAGCTCGCTGGAGACTTTGACCTTGGCTGCGTTGTAGTTCGGGTTCTTCACCGGAACGCCACCAACGACGATATTTTCTGGCTCAACGATCGCCTTTGCGGCGGCTTCTAGCTGTACAGGAACGACCAAGCGCAGGTCGAGCTTCTTATTGACGGCCTTGCCCTTGTCGCCCTTAAAGCTCAGCATTGCCAAGCGAACCTTAGCAAAGTTCTCGGCTGTCAGCGGCGTGCTGGTAAAGTAGTTTGACTGAACAGCAGAGGTCTCTTCGTTGATCGGGTGGTCGGTATCGAAGAAGTTCTGACCGTCGTAGCATGGTGCGTTCTCGCCGTTTGGCATCAGCTCGCCATAGATTTGCTCGTCTGGGAACTCTTTGACTAACTGGCCAATCGAGCGCGCAGTCGTCAGATATTTGCCGGTCTGGTCGTCCTTGATATCTGAGTGCTTGACTTCGACTGAATCTTCGAACTCGCGGTTCGGCAGCGCGTATTTGTAGGCTTTGAGTTTCTGCGGCACGCGCTCGCCTAACATTTCGCGCAAACCGTGCATCTGACCAAGCCAACCGTAGTCTTCAGAAGCGCCCTTTGATTTGACGGTCATTGCCAGCTCTGTCGAGCTTGATTCGGTCGCTTCGTAAGCCTCGAAGAAGTTGGTCAGGATTGATTGTTCTAATACTGGTTCCATGTCTTTTTCAATCCTTTATTAAACCGTTTTTAGTGCGATGCGGATTTTGCTTGAGCTCAGCACCTCGACGATGCGGCCGCACTCTTTGCCGGCGTCGGCTGGCAAGGTCACCTTATCCACGGTTTGGTTATCTTTAACTTTTACATAAGCAGCGATGTCGCTCTGCTTTGCAGAGAACGCTGCGTTCACGGTGATCACACCGTATGTCCAGAACTGGACGTGGTCGGCAGTTTTGCCAAGCCCTGCGCCTGCTGGACTTGCCGCAACGCCGACAACTTTATCAGCTGTAGATTCAGCTGCGTTGGTTGCCAAGCCCTGCGCGTTCACGCCGACTAGCGCACCCTCTGGAATGCTCACGCCTGGCGCAAGCTTCAGATGGCCGATGTTGTTTTCTTGACGAGCAACATCTTTGAATGAAGTGATTGCAGTCATTTCAAATCCTTTTATTCGTTACTTTTTACTCGAGCCATCGCCTCGGCATAGGCTGGTGACTTCGCTGCCAATTCATCGATCTGTTTCGTGGTGATGCCGTTGGCTTTTAGTCCTTCGACTTCCTCTTGTGACAGATTCTTGCTTATCGCTGCGTCGTCTTTGTCAGCGGCTTCGCCGTTTGTCGAGCCCGTCTGATTAAATTGTACACGCTTACCGCCCGCTTTTACAAGCTCCTCTAGCAATTCTGTTGTAGATAACTCAACTTTTTTGCCGTCGCGGCTAAATTCAACGCGGCCGCCGGCTTTGCTCAGGTTCTGGTGCAGCTGCATGAACGCGTCTTTTTGGGCTGGGACAATCATGCCAGCGGACAGCATTGTCTGATAAGCGGTCTCAGCTTTGGCTTGGTTTCGCTCAGCGCGTAGCCGTGATAGCTCCTCGCGCTCACTCCGGCTCAGGTTCTCTTTGTCGTCGCCCTCGCCCTCGCCTTTCTTGTCGGCTTCATTCTCGTCGGCCTCGCCATCACCCTCGTCAGCTTTGTCGTCACCGTCTTTGTCCTCGTCGGCTTCGCCCTCACGAGACATGTTCTCTTTGTCGTCGCCCTCGCCCTCTTTTTCGTTCGGATCTTTAGCGTCGGCAATCTGCTTTTTCACAGCCTCTTCTTGGTCGGCTGGGACTTCTACGGTTTCGCCAGCTTTGACGGTTTTGCTGACATCTTCGCCGTCGTCGTTTTTGACGGTGATGACCACATCAAAGTCGCGGTCATTGGTTACTTCGACAACCTCTGGCTCTTCGCCCTCGGTGTCTTTGCTGAAATGTTTGCGCATTTTTGCAAGCTCCTCTACTTTATTTTTACTAAACATCACGACCGCATTTGTCCGGCGATTGAAGTTATCGAGGTAGGCTTCGGCTGCCTCTACCTCGTCTCGCTTCAACTGCTCAGGTGCTTCTTCAAATGCGTTCATGCCAGTGATAAATGGGTCATTGACCAGAGCGACATGCTCCAGCACGATTCCGCGGTCGTCGCCGGTTCGGGTGTCGATGTAGTGCCAGTTGAAGCACATCGATACGTCAAACACCAAGTCCTGCTCTAGCCGGTATAAAGCCTCGTAGTCGCGGATTTCCAGCGTGGCGTACACGCCGTCGCCCGGCACAATCTCCAGAGCCACCACCTCGCCAGCGTTGTCTTTCGTACCGCTCCAGTGATCAAACGGAATGCTCACTCGTGGCAGCGTCGGTATCTTGCCGCTTTGCTTGGCCTCAAAGTTGGCCAGCATTTCTTCGGCCCACGCTTCATCGAGCAGCTCGCACTCTTCGCCGTCGAGCGGAGAATACAGTTGGCCGAACGCCGCTATCTGTTTGCGGAAGCGGCGGCCTTTCCAGTCGCCCTCTTCGCCTTTGTCCTTGGCGGATAGTGTGCTGCTGGAGAGCATCACTACCGTTCGCGTATTGTTGTGTTGATTAATCTTTGTCATGACATTTTTTCCTCTGTTTTAACAATAGCATATTTTAATCACTTTTAGGTAGATGGCTGCAGCAGTTGGCTTCCTGCTAATCCGCCAGCAATGGTCGGCATGCCGGTTATCTCTGGCTTCTCTTCCTCCTCGGCAAGTACTGCAATCCAGATACAGCGGCATCTGAAATGGATCGGCGTTTGCCACGGTGTGGTGGCGTACTCCTCTGGCGTTGCTACCTTTTCGTCCAGCTCGCGGCAGGTCTGGCAGGTTTTCTTGTCGAGAATTGCTGAGTAAACGTATCGGTCGATGTCCTCGTCGTACTTCTTGAACGTCTTGGTTCGGCCGGTGTTGATTGATTCGGCCACCGCCACGGTATTGCCTGGTTTGGTGTGGGCGGCCAAGTAGGCCAGCAGTGCTATCGCCAGGTCGTCCAGTACATCGTCAATAGCTCCCTCGCTGAAATGCCGGCGCGCCATCTCGCTCGAATCCTGGCCGCCGACCAGTGCGGCTATCTCAGCCTCGACATCGCCGAACTGCAGGTCGACGAATTCTTGCGCTCGCTCGGCGATTCGTTGCTTGTCGGTCTTGTCTGTCGCCGGCGCTAATTTGCCGAGTTCATTCGCTGCTGCGGTTTTGCCGTAATTGAAGCCGTCCGTCATTGCTGTTTGAAGCGTTTTGAAGTAGCGTTGTCGCAATTCTTGGCTAACTTTATAACTCAGTTCCTTGCCCTGCTTTTCAAGCGTTTTGAGTGCCTCGGTGGCCTCGTCCTTGACTGCCTCGAATATCGATTCAGTCTCTGCGTCGAGCGTATCCTCGAGCGTGTCCATTTTCTTGTCGAGGGCGGACAGGTTTACGTTTTTCTCAGCGTCGTTCAGTTCGCGCCGCCATGTCGGTTCGGCGCTGCTCGATAAAAAACGGGAGGATTCCTCTGATCGTGACTTCTGCTCGAGCTTGGCTTCTGCCTGTGCCTTTTCAATCTCGCCTAGGTCAATGCCCATCTGAAGAGCCATGCGCTCCACAATCGATTGTACTAGCTCGTCGGACAGAGCTTCTGGCCGCTGCGATAGGATTTGAGTGAATGCGTCGGACAACATGCCGACGGTGCTGTCGGCCAGCTTGGCAAACTTAAATCGCGGATAGCTTGGCTTGGCAAAGTTCAACTCTGTCAGGTCTGGTATCAGGTAGGCGTTGATGTGGTACTCGACGTTTTTCATGATTCCCTCAAGCACCAGGTTGAGCAGGTCGGTCTGGTCTTTGCTCAACGCCCAGCTCCCGCCTGAATTGTCGCCGAGCATGATTGCCTGGGCCAGCACGCTTCTGGTCATCTCTCGGTTGTGGTGGTCAATGAGCGGCATGATGTCCACTCGCTGACTCGTCTTTGCGTCGACCATCTGATAGCCAAACGGCATAACTACGGCACTGTTCATCTCGACCGTGTCCGACAGTCTCTCAGCGACATCGCTCATCTGATCAGAGGTTGCTCGCTCGGCGGCGACTGCAACGCGTGGCGGTATCGATCCGGATTGTGCCTGGAGACGTCCGAAGTAGTACAGCTTGTGCTTCTCCTCGCAGTGATAAGCGGCCGCAGTGAATAAGCTCTCGCCTTTGAGCCAATTGCGCTCCTTGCTATTCGTGAACAGGAATGATTTCTCGACTGGTATGTGGACTGGCTCTTCGCCGGGATTGATGCGCTGGTCAGCTCCATCGAACCCACCCTTGTCGTCGGTTCTGATGGTGATTGTGTTTGCGTCGTAGCCGGCAATCTTGCGGTAGACGATTTTGCCGTCGGCGTTTAACGTGTAGACCTTTTCAAAGTAGCGATAGCCCTCGCTCAAGGCTCGCAACATCTCAGCTAACACCAAGTGGAATGGCGTTGACATGCCGCCGCGCTCTGGCGGCAACTCGAAAGAATTTCTTACCAGTTCAGCCTGCTCGCCGGTCGGGTCGAATTCTTCGTCAGCCTCAATCGCCCACTCGCTCGCCAAAATCGGCAGCGTCAGCAGGTTGTTGATTGCTAGGAATGTGCCGTCAATGCTGCGTAGCTTCTCAAAGTCGGCCGCCTTAAGCTTGCGATTGTCCACCGCGTACTTCTCGTACAGCTTCTGCATCTTGGTCACTGCCGAGCCGGTTTGCTGGTCGAGCTTCGGCGGTGTCCGCTTGTCTTTTTTGTCTTTGGCGAATGTTAGGCTGATATTCATTGAGTGCGCTTCCTACTTTGTTATAGCTTTATAAAATCATTGTACACCATAGCCCTTATTTTTGTCGCCTCCTCGCCACGGCGATTCGCTGGACTTCAGCCTGCTGCACAAAGTTGGCAAATGCGTACATCAAGCTGTCGGCTCTGTCTGGCGAGCGGTGCAGGCGTTTCTTCAGCTGCTCTTTGGTTTCCACGGCGATTCCTTGCCGCGTAATGTCGTAGCGGATTGCTGATAGCTCGGCGGCCAGCTCGGTAAATTCTGGCGGTATGTAAATCTTGCCGCTCTTGAACCGCTCGGCCAAGTTCCACCACAGCTGCGACCGCAGATTGACGAACGTCAGCCCGGTATCATCTTTGCGTGCTGACGAGTTGTTGAGTATGCCGACCACGCCGTCGATCTTGTCGTGGGTCAGTTTGTCGACCACGCCACCACCGAGGCCGTCCTCGTCAATGCCGATGAACTCTGGCGCTGGATAAATCATCTTGACGCGGCCTGCTGTTTGCTCGGTATCCTCTTTCGAGTAGGCGTGCTGGTTGGTGACGATGCTGCCTCTTCGCCTGGTGATGACAGTCTTGTCGTCGCCGAAGCGAGCCACGTCCACGCCAACGCTCAGCGGCTCGTCTTTGCTCTGCGCGGCCTGCAGCTCTGCTAGTCGCTCTGGTGTCATTGCCGCCTCGATGAACTCTAGCGGTATGAGCGTGTTGACTTCGGCTGTCGGGAATTGCCCAAGCACACGACTCTGAAACATCGGCGTGTCCACTCCCCAGCGCGTTATCTTGTCGGCCGCCCACTGCGGCGTAATCAGGTATGGTGCGACAATCTCCAGCGCCTCCTCGTCCAGATTCTTCAAATCCTCGATGGTCTCGATTCCGTTGTTCGTAAAGTTCGGCGTATCGAAGCAGCTGATTCGTATCTTGCAGCTTTTCGGATCGATGTGATGGCTGTTGTAAAACGTGCCGCTCAGCTTTGTGGGGTTTCCGATAAACAAAGCGTGCGCACCGAGCGACGTCATAATAGCTTCAACGGCGACGAACGTTTCCTCGGACACGCCGGCCGCCTCGTCAACGATCACCAAGATGTTACCGCTGGCCGGGTGGAATCCCTGAATCTTGTCGGTGTCGTCGGAGCTAACTCCAATCGCGAACCATTCGTCTGAATATTCCAGCATGGTTTTCAGCAGGCGGCCGCTTCTCGCCATGGCCGATTTCTTGTGGACGGCGCGGATCTGTCGCCAGAGCAACTCCTCGACTTGCCGGAACGTCGGCGCGGTGGTCACCACGTAGCTGTTTTTGTAAGTGTTCAGGAACTGGTGAGCGGCTCGGGCGGCGAGGTGCGTCTTGCCGATACCGTGGCAGCTGGCGACGGTCACGATACGGTTTTTGGCAATCGCCCGCAGCACGTCCTGCTGCTTCTCCCACAGGTTGTCGCCGATGACGTTCTCTACGTAAAAGTTCGGGTCTCGTCGGCTGGCTTCCATGACTGCGGCGATGGCACGCGCTTCATCAAGATTCGCCGGCCTTTTCATCTGCTTCCTTGAGCAACTGCTCAGCTCGCTCGGCGGCTTCTACTAGGTTCAGGGTGTCGCGCTCTTGGTCGTCGGTTGGTTCGCTGGTCTTGTTGATGACGGTAGGCAGGCCAAGGGTTTTTCGTTCACCGTCAATGGCGGCTTGGAGGGCGTAAATCGATTTAGTCACGTCGCCTGTCTTTTTCTGGCTGTCGGCTCGCTTCAGAGCGTTCATGGCTGCTATCTGTGCGTTTCGCCACATGCCCAGGTGAGCGGTGTTTCGCTCGGATATCATTTTGGCGTGTTCGTCCATGGTCTTCTCAAGCGCCCTGTCCATACATGCCTTGCGCTTCTCCGTCCATTCATGTTTTGCAGCGTAAACTGAAACCGTCCTATTACTTATCCCATATTTTTTAGCTATGCCAAGTATGGTCATCTTTGAATCGGTCACGTATTCATGCTCGGCTTGAACCACGTCCCACTTATACGTAGGCACTGCTGTCTTTTTACGCTTTGTTTTCGTCGTACTGCTTGTCTTAGTCATTGATAATTCCTCCTAGCCTTTTCTGTCTTAATAATACCAAATTCGTTTAATCAATGCTCTACTACCTCTTACGTGTGGCTACGTGGCTTCTGGTGCGATTGTTTGCTTTTACTACTTGTGAGTTTTCCACAGGCTACTCGTACTTTATGCGTATTTTATCCGTTTTTATTTGGAATAATGGTTGACTTTATCGCTCGTGTTTGCTAATATAAGAGTACAATCAAGTTAACGAAAGGACTACCAAAATGACAACCTTGCAAAGCTACGACACACCACGGCTGCTACACATTCTCAATTCCAGGAGCGGCGGCATGGAGCTGGTCGGCACTGAATTCAAAGATGTTGACGAGCTGGTTGACGCTACTCACAAAGAGCTTGACCGCCGCTTTGCCGAGCGTGGCGAGTTCGTCCGCTTGTCAAACAAAACTAAAAGCATGTGCGGCCCTGCCTACATCTGCGGCAAGATTATCGACGGTATCACCATCAGCACCTACTACGAGCATGACGCAGCCAAAGCCAAGAGCTACCGCCGCGTAAAATAAAACCTGGCGAGATAAAAGCCGGCGGGGATTATCCGCCGGCTTTCTGGCTACTGCCGATTCCGATTCAACACCAGAGATTTCAGCAGGCTTCTGACATCGTCCACGAACTGGCTATAGATAGAAGCTTCTCTCGCCTTAATCACTCGCTGCAGTTTGAGGTACGGGTCATCTGGATCGAGCGTCGAGTTTAGCCAATCCTCGAACATATCGCCATTGAAGTATCCATCTTTGGTCGACCATGGGAATACTGGCTTGGCGTTCTCCGGCTTCTCCGGCTCAGCCTGCTTGGCTTTCTTGCGGCGAGTGCCGCGCTTTGATCTGTTGTAGTCGCCGCGATCAGCTCTATGAAACACACATAGCTTGTCGTCAAGTCTCATACAGAGCCTGCCGCATTTTTCGCATGATGGCCACATGGTTAGATCTCCTCGCTCTTGATCATCTCGATAGTCAGCTCTAGCAACGCGTCCAGTGCGGTTTTCCCAATAGCGTACAGATTGCCCTGCATTGGCTGGCCCGTGTCTTCGATGTAGCCCGCCATCCAACCGTTTTTGAATATTCTTGGTTTATCGGCGATGAGCGTCAATACGCCAGAACAGCAATCATTAGTAATGCGGTTCGGTAGCTTCTCTAGCAAATAGTCGACTGTAAATCTCGGTGCTTCATCGAACCGATAGACAAATTTAGGATCTTTGACAATTTCTGGATTGTCGCCCTTGCGCCGGATAAATAGCCTATCCTCCGGTATCCAGTCTGGCTTCAGCTCGTGCAGCTGTTTGCAAAGGTCGAATGTTTGTAGCGTGACCATCTTTGTTAATCCTCCTCTCCCCCGTTATAAGCTTTATCGAGTTTGTCGATCATCTCCGGTATCCGCTCTTTTGCGTCAGCGTATTCCTGATCGTAAACACAGTATTTTGATATGTCTTTGATGATTTTTGCAGCCGCTGCCATGTGTTTTAGGTTATCGGGGTCAAGATCCCAGTTCTGAAATCCGCCCACGATACACTCCAGCTCAAGCGATAGGTCAATCATTAGGTTGTGCATGCCGAGGCTAGTCTGCGGCAGCTGCACTGTTTTATTTTCCGATTCCATATTTCATTCTCCCCTGCTTAAAGCTTTGCGAACCTGGACACCGTCCATGCCGGCCGCCATCATAACGGCTCGGATGTGGTCGCTTTCCAGCTTCTCTCGCTCTTTTTCGGTCAGCTCTCGGTCGTCATTTGCGGTCATTTCCTCTCGCAAAAAGTCAGGCATGTGTAGCTGCTGCTTGATGACGAATGCCGTGCTGAGGCTGTTTAATATTTGGCGGCGTTCTTTGCGAAATGCCAGCAGATAAATGTTTGCCGCATGCTCGGTCTCGATGAATGTCGCTTTGTTGCACTCAAATGCAAAGCCGGTTGGTTTATTGTTGTAGTACAATACATTGAGCGTTTTGTGGTCTTCGTCCATTCCAAAGTTCATGATGACGCGAGCGATGACGCTCACTTCATCTTTAGTCAAGCGGCCAAGTATAAGCCTGCGCTCGGTGATCTCGTCGTTCGTGCCAGCCAGCACTTGGTCAAAGTCCAGGTGCTTCTTCTCGCAAATCTGGCGTAGTATTCTTCGAGCGTTTTCTTTTTCCCCGCCAACGCCCGAGCGGGCGAGCGCAACTATTCGCAGGCTGCGCTCGTCAAGCTTCGGCACTTCATCTGTCATCACTCTCGTCCTCGTCGCTGTCATCTTTTCCTTTATCAATTCCCCACCAACCAATACTGTACCCTGATATCGAGCCTTGACGGAAGCCTAATGCGCCGTTATCGTTTTCATTGTCAATCTCTGGCAGCGGCGCTTCCGGGTCATCAATCACGCCTAAGCACAGCAGATATTCTCTGCGGTATTTTCGGCCGGCGCGAATCGCAGGACCTGGATCGCCATAATAGGCGATTGCTCCTGGGTTCACTGGGCCAGCCAGCGCCGGCACAAGTCTGCGGCTCTTCAGGTTGTACACCAGATACCATTTTGGCTGAGTGAGCTGATCCCACTTCGGTCTGAAGCCGGTCTGGAGAGCGGCCCGCTGGATTCTGACTTTGGCGCGCCGAGCCATGCGGGCGCGGTACGCCTCCTTGCAGGTTTTGAAAATTAAACCTAAATTTCGAAGTTCGTTGTCGGATTCGTCGTCTAGCCAAACCTTTTTAGCCGGTGCTAGTCGACCGTTTAGATACCAACAGTAATTGCCTTTGGCCGGCTTGAATGAGATATCGCCCGGAATCGATTCTACTAGCTGAAACCAATAGCCAAAGTTTACGACTTCGCCTGTGTCGAAAAAGTATTCTCTTTCGTTATTCTCGCCGCTTTTATCAATCTTAAACATGCCGACACAGCCCTCCTCGACCTCGAATATATCACCGGCTTTAGCGTTCGGCAGGTCGTGCTTCAATCTGTATTGTGTCATTTTGCCTCCCTGATTTTGTGTTCTGAATTTATTATTGAGGCGAGAGTTGGAGCGTACTCTACGTCGAGCTTTTCCCACGTCGGCCGCGCCAAACCCCAGCAGCCAAAATGCCCGAACATCGCCAGGCTTTCACAGCTTGGATTACTGCTTCCGCCCAAGTCCAGGTGTTTGATCATTCCTGCCGGCGATAGGTCGTAGCCGTAGATAACGTCGATGTCTTCGCGCAGCAAGTCTCGCACCTCGAAGCTTCCGTCTTCGCGATAAAGCGTGGCAGTGACTTCCACCGGCCGTGGATAACCGATCGCGTAGGCTAGGCGCGTCATAACAGCCACTGGCCTAAAGTCGACGATAGCAGCGTCCTGCGTGATATCGTTTCGGTAATACATCAGGCAGCGAATCGCCAAGTGCCGCGCCATGTAGGCCCCGCTTCGGTCGACTTTGGTGAAGTCTTTGCCGCTGAAAGCTCCGCCGCCGATCGGCACTCGTGGCCCGTAGTTATCGATGGCCAGCTTGCGGCCGGTCAGGCCGGTGCCGGCATCGAAGCCGCCAATATTCCAATCGCCGGCTGGATTAATCAGCACTGACAGAGTATCTGCTGCAGCGACATCATAATCAAGCAGCACAGTCGACAGCCACCTCTCGATAATATTCTTGATCTCGTCTCGGCTCATTCCGCACCAGCTAGCGACGATTGTCTCAAGGTCGCCGTTGTGATCAAGCGTTATTTGCGTCTTGCCGTCCTGCAGTTGGCTGCGGCCAGCTCTCAGGTGACCGCTTAAGCTTCGCGCCAAGCAAACCTCAAGCGGCATTAGTTCTTTAGTCTCGGCGGTTGCGTAGCCAACCATCACGCCTTGATCGCCTGCGCCGTTGTTATCGACGCCGTTTGCAATCTCGGGACTTTGCTCGACAATGTTCACGATGATCTTGGTTTTTTCGTTCGCGATTGTTCTGCGAGCAATGTCCTCGTAGTTGACTTCGGCCTTGGTGGTCACCTCGCCGGCGATAACCAGCAGGTCGTGGCCGCCTAACGTCTCGACCGCCACTCGTGATTTTGGGTCTTCGCGCAGGCAAGCGTCAAGAATCGCGTCGCTTATCCGGTCGCATATTTTGTCCGGGTGGCCCGGCGCTACCCATTCTGCCGTCACTCTCATGTTAGCCTCGTACCTTTGCCAATAAGACAAATCCGTTACGTTTGACTTCTTTGACCTGATAGCCAGCTGGCACTGCCGGCTCAGCCTTGTGTTTCAGTCCCTTTTTCGTCGAGAAGAAGTAAATCGTGTGCTTCTGCTTGTTTCGCAGCGTGGTGACGTGGCTGTACAGATAGTATGTCGTGCCTCGGCTGCTTTTATATTCAAATGGTTTTGCTTCCATCTTCAGTCTCCATTGTGGTTATGTTACTTTACCTCTGGTGTCGCCGCTTCCCAATCGTCCTCGCGACCAATAAAGCGAGCGTAGCGCTTGCGCACCACATCGACATATCGCTCGTCAAGTTCCATTGTTCGGCAAATCCTACCAGTCTGTTCGCAAGCGATAAGAGTTGAACCCCCCCCAGCGAATAAATCGAGCACAGTCTCGCCGGCTCGGCTCGAATTCAGAATCGCTTTGGCAGGCAGCTTCACTGGCTTGCTGGTCGGGTGTTCGTAGCCCATGACGTTTTCGCGACCAATCTTCCAGACAGACGTGTCGTCCTCCTCTTCTTCGGTCAGCAGCGACTTCGCCCAATTCAGCAGCTCCGCGTCGCTTGGCTTAAATTCCCAGTGAGTGTACTGCTTGCGGTCGCCATAAAACTGGACCGATTTTCCGTCGGGGACAGCGTAGAGGATCGGCTCGTGCTTCCACCGGTAGTTAGCCCAGCTCATATTCGCAACTGGTTTTACCCAAATAATTTGGCAGCGTACGCCGTAGTCGTTTTCGTTCAGTGCGTTTTCAAATTCGCGATGGTTCCAAATGGCGTAGCAAACGTATGCCGGCGCCGTTGGCTCTGAAGCGAACTTCATTGTGGCGAACACTGCCTCCAGAAACTCCTGGAACTTCGCGCCGTCCATGTGGTCATTTTTAATCGTGTTGCTGGTGTTCTTGCCCCGTCCAGCGTAATTAACGTTGTACGGGGGATCGGTGAATACCATCACCGCCTTTTCGCCAGCCATCAGCTTCTCGACGTCAGCCTCGCTGGTTGAGTCGCCGCACATAATTCGGTGCTGGCCCAGCTGATAAACCGCTCCGCGCTTTGACTGGTAGGTCTCCTCGATTTCGGGGACTTCGTCCTCGAAAACTTCCGGATCCTCGGGTATGTCGCCGATGATTTCAGCGATGGTCTTGACCGACTGGTCTTCCGGGATCATCAGCTCGCCGAGCGTTTCAATGTCGATGTCGAGTTCTTGCGCCAAGTCAGCTAGCTTGTCTTCCTCGTAGTAGCCGTAGGCCATATTGTCGCGCATCGCCCACTCGAACGCTAGCTTCGGGTCGTCTGTGTCGAGTATCGACACCCACACGTCCGTCACCGCCAGTTTCGCAAAGGCTCGCATTCGCATGTTTCCGCCGACAACGATTCCGCTGCGAGTTACCATGACCGGCTTGATTTGGCCGTCTGGTGTGATGGCTCGGGCTTTTTCAATGTCGCGGATTAGCTGATTGAGCTTCGCTGGCTTGATATCTCGCGGATTTTTATCCCACGGGGTCAGGTCAGCGAACTTCGCGTAGGTGCGGCCGTCTTTGAGCCGAGTTTTAATCATCAGCTTTGCTCGTGTTTACTTTTTTTGATCGGCGACGGCTGATCCGCCCCCCCCTAGCGCCGGCGATTCGCGCTAGCTGCGGGTTGGCCGCAAAGCCTCCGGTGTTACCGTTTCTACCGCCAATCCGTCCGATATCGCGGTAAAAGTTCGGATTATTTTGTAGGTTTTTAGCCGCAGCCTTTTTACCGCCGGCTACAGTTCCAGCCATGTGGTAGCTCCTTTCGTTTAGTTATTGTGCTTATCATTATAACGCTTGCTACCCCATATTTCAAGCCCCCGACTTGGGATTCTTGAAAACAAACAGCCGGCTTGGATTTTTATTTTTCGGCCGCTGCCTCTGTTCATGGTCGAGTTTTCCACAAGTTATCCACAGGTTTTCCACAGGCTTGATTTGACGTGGGGGGGGTGGTGAGTTATCATGGTGGCATGTCGCCGAGCATTGTAGGCTCGAAATCTCTAACGGGGGCGACGGTATAGAATTAACAAAGCAAAAACCCAGAGCGGCTACTCTGGGAGTGTTCTTGCTGTCTTTTTGAGACGGTATGAATTAACTCTTTTATTGTAGCACGCTTGGGGTAGAAAGGCAACACCTAAATGTACAAAACAGTACAGGACAGGACAGCACAGACGGCCTGCGCTACCTTGTCGGAACTGCACATAAAAAAAGGGCTTGACAATAAAAACAAACAAGCTAAAATTACTGTTTACAGTGAGGGGAAATCAAAAAAATCTAAATCTCGCAGGGGCATCACCAATTCTGACGCGAGGTCTTTCGTGATGTCATTAAACGAACGAGTGTTCTGTGATCGGCGGTACTTGCCGTTTTACTGCAACGCCGTTTTGAAACTCGGCACGCAGAAGCTTCTCTATTTGCAGTCGATGGCTCTTGATCCAACCGTCAAAAGTCCCGAGCGTATGTTCGCTTGGCTGCTCAAGCAGGAGCTGGAGGCCATTGAATGAGCCGTGCCGACGCTGACGCTCGCGCTCACGAAATGGAAAGTCGCGGCGTTGACATGTCGTGGTACTGGCGCGCTCGGGCCAAACGGCAAGATGAAGAGCCAGAGGAGCTGAATCCTGATGATGGCGCTTCCGGCGGCCGGTGCGGCTACATCACCATGTACTTCATCGAATATCACCAGGAATCAACCATCGATTGCTACGCTCACATTTTTACGGTCAAAACTGCTAACGGCGAAAAGCACCGGCTGGCCCAGCGCCGCCGCACGAAAAAGACAGGCGATTCTGTTTACTGGTGTTCGGCTTGTGGCCGAGTTTTCAAAACCTGGGAGGAGATTCATGGCCACCTCAAGTTTTCCACAACCCCATAAAAATGTCGAATAATCTTTGCTGAAAGTGTTGACTTTATCGCTCGTGTTTGCTAATATAAGAGTACAATCAAGTTAACGAAAGGACTACCAAAAATGTTATCCTCCTACGAACTCACAAACCTAACCAGCAAAGAGTTGTACGAAAAACTACAACTTCTCGTCAATGACGAGCTTCTGGAGACTATTAAAAGTGAAGCCGAGGAAACCTGGGAAGAGGACGTGGCTGAAAAAATCCAGGATATCAGAACAGTGACCGACGCTCTTGAGCGCCGCCTGCTGGGCGAGGAGTTTTAATGACGAACAATATCGTTGTGGCGGACGCGTTTAACGGCGTAGTCCGCCACCTCGCCGAGGGAGACCGCTTCGTGGTCACCTTGCCAGTGCAGCGACCGCAGCCTATGAGGTTCATAGGGCTTGGCCGCTCGGCTGGAAATTACGCCGGGGTCTATCGGCTTCCGGAGGATTTTCACCCGACTGATTGTATGGAAATCCACAACTACAATGGCCCTGGTAAAGTTCGCCTGATCGGTTATTTAAGAATTGAGGACAAAAATGACAAAGATTAATGTTGTAAATTTAGATCTGCCAACTCCCGCCCCAGTGGCGGTCAATCCGCCGCATGAATGCTTGTGCGAGTTTCTGCTGATGTCGCCGGCTCGTGCGGTGAATTATGAGGTCGACTGCCCGTTTTACATCTGCGAATGCTGCGGTGGTTTAATCGATGAAGACGCTATGACGGCTTATAACGAATACTACGGCTACTCTGGCTTTGATGAATGTTATGAGGAGGATTATGTCGCTGTTTAGAAAACCTGAAAATGTTCGCCGCGTCCTGGTCGCTCGTGGCTGGCAAGGCTTGAAAGATAAAACCGACGAGGAGCTGTTGATGATAGCGAAGTCTCGGCTGGCTCATGCTTGCCGGCGCGACCGGCTGGTCTGGAGGATCGCTTCGCTGATATCTCCGCGAAAGACCACCGCTCGTCGTCAATCGAGCATATACTACGCTGATGCCTATGCTTTGTTCGCAGTCAATGAGCTTATCAATCGGCAGCGTGATGACAGCTCCGACCTCTGATTGTGCGGGAGTTTTCCACAACCCCATAAAAATGTCGAATAATCTTTGCTGAAAGTGTTGACTTTATCGCTCGTGTTTGCTAATATAAGAGTACAATCAAGTTAACGAAAGGACTACCAAAAATGCAAGCAACCTACCAAGCGACATACTTCGTCAAAACCAACCATAACACGCTAGCTGTCAATAGCCTTGATGATGTGGCCGAGCTTCTAATCATGATGGCTCGCACGGCCGACTTCATGCTTGAGGACGGTCAAGTACTCACCATCGAGCTTAAAAAGACCACCATCGACGACCGCATCGTTCTAGCACCAGATGAGCTGAATGATGTTGTTTGCCGCAAGCTTTACGGCTACGCCATTCACTTCACCGCAGTCGACTTCAGCACTGCAACCACCACGCTGAGCGATGCCCGATGTGCCGACTTATAGTCGGCCATCGGCCTCCCTCGATAATCAAATTAAACGAAAGGAATCACCATGAAATTACCAAAGACAACCAAGCGTAGCGTCCTGATCGCTTCTGCCATAGTCGCCGTGACATTTTCTGGAGGCGTGGCTGTTTTTGCGTTCAGCCAAGCTCCTGAGCCGCCTCGCGCTGCCACAGAAGTAAAAACAGACGCTAAAAAAGCGAAAAAGGAGGAAAAGTCGGACACGTCCGACCAGACACCCTCAGAGGTGCAAACAACCGGACAGACTGACCAGTCTGCTCCTGTTCCTGCTGGCAATCGTCCAGGTATGCATAGTAGTCGAGATACTGAAACGCGACGACCGGTAGCTCAGTCGCAGCCGGCTTCTCCTGCTCCTACTCCTGCGCCGGCACCGACCCCAGCTCCCGCTCCGCAGCAAGGCGCGCACATTCCATTTACCGACAAGCCGGTAACGCCTGGCGATCCAGAGTCGTACGTTGGCACTGTCGGCCAGTGTCCGTTTTATGAGATGGCCGGCGAAAAAGGCTGCGTTCCGCCTGCTGGTTATACTTGCAATTCTGACTGGACTCATTGTACAATTGAAAAGTCAAATTAAACGGAGAACTACCAATGCAAGACAAACCGAACCCAATGCAACCGCGGAATCGTGCCGAGCGTCGCCGGTTGGCAAAAGCCTACAAAGGCTTCAAGCCAAAATCCCGCATGGTTTGGCGCACTATGAATAAGCACATGAAAGAAGCTCAGCTTCGCCGCGAAGCCGAACAGCAGGAGGTCAAAAATGGCGCTTGAAACTATCGACCAAGCGCTTGCCCGGCGAGAGCAGCCGGTGCAGGAGCACGTTATTGAAGTCCCGGCTGATGATGAACCAGCTGAAGTCAATGTCCAGCCAAAATCTCGCGAGGAGTTTCAAGACGCGATTTATCTGGCTCATTCGAATATTCTACGCGCCAAGCTTAAACTTCGCACCGCGAAAGAAAACCGCGAGGATCTGGTTGGCGATCTCGAGGAAAAGCAAGACCTTGACGACTTGAAATCTCAGGTTCGCTCGGCTCGCGACAAACTGGCGATTGCCATTTCGGAAAGTCCAGCCGTTCGCTCCGCCGACGAAGAGCTGGAGGCCGCAGTCGCTGATCTCGGCCTGGCTCAAAAAGTGATGTCTGATCTGCTGGTGGTTTATTCTGCCAAGTTTAACAGTCGCACGGTTGATGTCGATGAGCGTCGTCTCATCGTCTTGACCGCTAAACTCGGCAAAGTAGAGGTTGAGCAATTGTCTCTATTCTGATATCATTGTTGTCGAGCGTCAAGCTCGCCCTAGGTGATGCCCACCCTTACCTAGAGCGAACCAGGCGCTTGACAGTTGCTTCGGGTAAAAGCTTTAGAATTGGTAGTTCGATCGTTTAGCCCGAAGCGTGGTCAGCGCCTGGCCTTAAATGACAGTATCCGGAAAGTCCCCGACTGCGAGCGGGGATTTTTCGTGGTAAAAAATATTAAAATATGGGGTTGACTTTTCGCCCGTGTTCGTCTACACTGGGAGTAGGTAAAATAAACGAAAGGACTACCAAGTATGACAACACCTGAAATATCAACCGCTAAGCCTGCCGTCGATCCAGAGAAAGATGCCAAGCACGCTGTCGCGAAAAAGA
>ERZ773014.401-NODE-401-length-29693-cov-6.319590_pt1 | contig 29693 bp, 44 predicted proteins | sample MGYA00580841_ERZ773014 | MGnify/ENA primary metagenome ERZ773014 (study PRJEB29015, sample SAMEA2737989) | human oral metagenome | biome: human oral; feature: human-associated habitat; material: dental | place: China | collected 2067 ... | reverse complement strand
CGCTGTCCACCGCCATCGGGCGCGGCAGCCCCCTGGCGGCGGTGCTCCACGACCAGGCGCGCGACATCCGCGAGGCCTCGCGCCAGCGCCTCATGGAGGAGGGCGGCAAGAGGGAGATCGCCATGCTCTTCCCCGTGGTCTTCCTCATCCTGCCCGTCACGGTCCTCTTCGCCCTCTACCCGGGCCTCATGGCCCTCGACATCACCCCGTAACCGCAACACCAGTGAGAGGAAACACTATGAGAACCCTGCTGAACCGCGTGCGCGCCGCGCTGCGGCGCTCCGAGGACGACCGTGAACGGGGGGACGTGCCCGGGTGGGTGCTCATCACCCTCATGACGGCCGCCCTCGTCGTCCTCATCTGGGGTGTGGCCTCGGACCGGCTCGTGGAGATCTTCAACCGTGCGATGGATGCGCAGTGTTGTGCGGTGGGGGTTTCGTGTGGGGTGGTGGCTGTTTATTGCCTGTTCTGCGGGGTGTGCTACCGGGCTGGGACGGTCTTCCAGGGTCGGGGTGGGGTGTGGGTGCCCCCTTCGCCTGGCGGGGCGTCCTAGCCCGGTAGCGCAGCATGGTAGGAGCCTTTCTGGGGGCGTTGGCTGACCGTATGATGGTGGGGTGGGGGAGTGGCCCGTTCGGGCGCTTACGCGGCTCCTGAGGTGTCCTGTGGGGGCGTTTCGGGTGGGGGGTAGAGGGTGACGGGGCCTTCGGGGGCGGCGCCCCCTGTTTTGACGTAGTGCTGGAGGGTGGTGTTGACGTTGGCGTGGGCGAGCCAGGCCGCGGCCGCGCGGGCGCCGTACTGGTCGAACACGAGGCTCCCAACGCTCTTCCTGATGTTGTGGACGGTGATGTCCGGGTGCCCGGCGCGGGCGAAGAGCCTCCTCGACGCGGGGTAGAACGAGGCGGGCGCCGTCGGGAACACCCGCGCATCCCCACGCTCCCGCAGGCCGCGTTGAGCGTCGTAGCGGGCTCGCAGCATGCTGGTGAGCCACGCGGGCAGGGTCTTCACGGGGTAGGTGGTGCGGGTTTTGCGGGACTCGACGCCCCGGACTTCTCCCGTGTCGAGGTTGATGCTGTCCCAGGTGAGGGCGATGAGCTCGCCGCCCCGTAGGCCGAGGAACGTGTTCAGGACTATGGCGTCCGCAGCGTGGCGTTCGGTCGGCGTCCTCGCGTGGCCGGGCAGGACGGTGACTAGGCGTTGGAGTTCTTGTGGGGATAGAATGCGCCCCCCGTCGCGGGTGACGTGGTTTCGTTTCGTCACTTCGCGGCGGGGGGCGCTCACTGCGTGGATTCGGCTGGTGTCGAGCACGTCCTCCGCTTGCCTGGCCATGTTGTTGACGGCGGCGCGGAGGGTTTTCGCGCAGGCAGCGCCGTGCTCGTCGGCGTGCTGCGCGTACAGGCGTTCAAGGAGGGGCCTGGTGTAGGCGGCGCTGATGGGTGTCGCCCACCAGTCGGGGCACTCCTCTTGGGAGTGGCGAACGCTCCACTGGTAGAGGTGCTGGCTTCGAGGGGCGAGCCCACGCCACCCCTCAGACACCCTGTAAGCGTCCCACAGGGCCCCGGGGAGGGTTGTTGGGGTGATCGTATGGTTGACGTACTGTTCGGCGCTCACAGCCTCTTCTGCGAGTTCTCTCGCGCGTCGCACGGCCGCGCGCTTACTGTCCGCGACAGTGCGCACCCGCCGGGGCGTGCCAACAGCACGGCCGACCAGGACGCTGGCCTGCCATTTCCCCCCATGCGGGTCGCGCACCCAGCCGCCTCCAGGGCGACGGGAAACCCTCGCCACCGTCACCTCGCCCAACTGCCCAGCCTGCAACCTTGGTCTGCCCACAACCCACAGCATACCCCACGGCGGGTACGCGAAAAGCCCCTCCCCCCCACTGCGGGAAAGGGAGGGGCGGAAGAAACACGGCAGACCGCTGACCCGGGCGTTAAGGAGTGTGCAATATTTGGGGCCGGTTCCCAAAACGCCCCCACAGCGGGGGGTTTGGTTTGATTGATTCCCAGCTGGGAACCGGCCCATTGCAAGCCCAAGTCCTTCGCTCACCACTTCTTCCACCCCTCCCCTTCCCCGCAGCACGGGAGGAGGGGCGAGTGCTTCAATGTCTCAGGTTGACACCCTACGCCAGGGGCGTGCAGCACGTCAACTGTCCCCGCCGAGAGACGCGCGGGGGGGCGCGGGGATGAACCGTTAGCGTTGCATGTGAATGCGACAAGCGGTTCCCCACCAGCCCCCACAAGCACGCCCCCGGCGGGGACACCCATCTTTCTCACGAATCCCCAAGGAACCAGGTTTCCGCCGGGACCTGCGGAGGAACAACCGCAGGGGGCTCGCCCTCGGAGAACTCTTCGAGCTCACAACATGGGCTTTCCCCCTCGTCCGCAGCCGCCGCGTACTCCTCCCACAGGGGCTTCAGATGCATGCCTGCGGAGTCAAGGGTCTCGTCTACGACGCGACGGACGAACCCCAAGGGGAGCGCGAACCGCTCCCAATCGAAGCACCCATCCCGATTCACCCAGAGGTGAGCGAGGTCAGTAAGCCGCCCCCGCCAAGGAGACACGTTCGTGGGCCCTTCCTCGGGGAGCGAGTCCTCGTAGAACTGCGTGCGCTTCCCAGATGTGAGAGGGAGGACCAGGAGAGCTCGGTTCACGTCTCCCGCGATGTTCTCGCCGTCTGAAGCGGACGCCTCGACGACGAGAACCGGCGCATACCATACGCCGCCATCACTCTTCACTCCACGGATCGACGCGCGCACTTCTACCCACACATCTGGCCCGAGGTAGCCCCTCACGATGGCTTCGAGCACTTCGGCGAGAGATTTCCCGTCGTTGGTCGCCATGAGCGCGGCCATAACCTGGCGCAAGTAGACGCTGAGCACGCGCCCAAAATTTTCATTGTCAAACATCGTTCCGAACCTTTCCCGCCATGAGCGCCGCGTCTTCTGCTGTCCATCGAGCCAGCGCCTCGGCGACAGCCCGGTCCACGCGCTGGCCAACAGGAGCGGACTCGTCGAACATGTCAACCGATTCCGGCCACTCCTCGAACGGGAAGTACCGGTCAACATCAGGCGCACTGTTCTCGCTGTCAAACACGCCCTCGGGCGTTTCGACCGTGATCCACGTGCCAAGCTCCACGTCGTGGTGGATAGTGACCTCCCCGCCGCCCTCCAGGTCGGCGACAAGACTGCGGTGCGGCTCGTCCACCTTCCACCACCTGTAATGGTCAGGGCGGGCCATAGGCTCCCCGCTCGACGCCTCCTCGCCCCGGCCCTCCGGGGTGGCCTGGAATGCGGGCAGGAGGCCGCGGATCGCAGGTTCCTCGACCTCGTACACTGCGGGCTTCACCACGCCCCACTCCAGGGGGGAGACCAGAGTCAATGCGGACCCGTTCTCCAAAGCGGCCATGTCCACGATATGTTGCGCGATATGTCGGTCCTTGATTTTAAGGACCCATTTCTCTTTCTTCTTCTCCAGCGTCACGCCAGCGCCACTGTTCGCGTAACGCGGAACAGCGAGCGCTAGTGCGGTTTGGATGCTAGAGGGTAATTCGTATGTCATACGGACTTTCCTTTGTGCGGTCTCGCTTTTCTGCTATGATCGATGATACGGGTCGGAGGAGTTGGGACTCATCAGTAAATACATCGTCCGAACACCCGTATAGGGTGTTCTGGCCCCTGTACCAGAGGGCTCCGAAAAGTGCTCCGCCCCTCTCTCGACGGAACGCGGTGTGCACGCTAACCAAAAGCGTAGCAATGTTACTGGGCGGCCGGTTAGGGTAACAACCCTCCAGAGTGAACGCTTCTCCGTTAATGAAAACCCTGGGGTATGCGCCGCGGAGAATGTTCCGCCACTGAGCAACCGCCTCTTTTGCGTCCTTGGGACTAGGACAGCCCTCGACTTGCACAAGAAACGGATGAACAAAAATATCGGCCAGTTCGCCGACACCCCTGTTCCTTATCATAGCGACCCCCAAGGCGTCTCCCACACCGTGCGCACCATCTCTTTCCTTCCGACGGGAATCAGGGTCCCGGATTCGGAGTAGTCGTAATACCCGCTACCATCAATACACCAAGGAATGGCATAATGATTCCCGTCTGACACGCGCTCGTATATTGCGCACATTGCTGCGTCATAACCGTTCCATCCAATCTCCACGCTTTCAACGTGCCGATATTCCTGCCCAAAGGAAAGGAAGGGCTTTTCGAAGCACAGCACTTCCGCCCACTTGTTTTCGCCCTCAGGCGTTGCGACCATTGCGCGTTGCGGGCTGTCCCCGCCCCGAAGAAACTCAACTCTCATCTTGGCACCTTTCCCAGAGCACGGTTTCCACCAGGGAAACCCCGCCTCCTTGTGACGCGCATTCCAGTGCATCAAGCAGTGCGGGGATCGGCGTGTTTGCGGGGAATAGTTTAGAATGCTCCCAAGCTTGATCCTTCACACGATCAATGAAGTCCTTCGCTCGCGGGGAAGCAAGGATTTCCTTAACCTTCGCCGCATAGGGGCCCTTGCCCGTGAAGCGGGGCTCACAATCATAGAGGTAAATGCCTCGCTCCATGAGCCAAACACGGTCCTCGTGCGAAACGGGGCGACCACCGGAGAGGGTGTCAACAATTCGATCCCAAACCGCACCCTCGTCAATTGTAACTTCGTCCCATTCCTCTTCTGACGCCCACCAGTCGGCAAGAGCAGCAGCTTTGTTCGCGGGGTCCAGGACGATCCTGAACCACGTTTTCTGGGCGACAGCATATGTCGTCATTGCCTATTGTTTCCTTTCTGTTTCAGAGTGAATCTGCCGCCCACCACGGAGCATCGCTTTCCGCGACAAACGGAGGCAGAATACAATCCGTTCCACGAGCTTCAGCAGGGGGCAATCCAACTCCCCCGGCTCCCCTTTCCTGATGATCGGCCAGCAAGTATTTTGCGAGTATGCCGCGCTTTTCCATCACGGCCCACACTGCACGGCGCAAAAGCCCGAGTGGGAGGCGCACTCTCACCCACCCGGCGAATCTCGCATCCACTCTCACCCAGAGATCGCCACGGGAGCCGCCTTCTGCTGCAACATAGTAGGGGTGGAGGTCTTCAGCCACCCCCATGAGGCCCGACTCGACGAACTGTCCCATGTGGGGCGGGTACGCGAACGGGACACTGATCGCCGCCGCGTCCGCACCGTCCACTTCGCGAGCGACAACCTGAATGATCTTGCCGTTAACAGTTTCTCCATCCCTGACAACCCGCCTCAACGTCACTTCGGGGCACGCGTACCAAGGCCGCTCAGGAAGACCCACGATGCCACGCAGAACCTTGACGAGTAGGGCGCCACCACGTGTTGCTTCAAGGGCTGGAATGGTTTCCCGGAGTTGTGAGCTGGTGAGCTTTTCGTCGAATGTCACCACGGCTTCACCTGCGCTGGTCTTTGTTGTTGACCACCGGCGCGCCCTTTCGGTTCCCCCGGGTTGTTGCGTCCCAGTAGCAGGGGGTGCCCTGGCCCGCCCCGTCCTCAAACTCGCAGGCGGGCAGGTTGTTGCTTGTTGTCGCGGGAGGAATGTCCTCCCAGTTGCCTGTGAGAATCTGGGGCAGGTAACCCAGCACGAGCAAGGCGAAGAATGCGACGATAACCAGGACCGCTTGCCCCCACCATGTCTTAGGGGGTTTCATCTTGCCCCTCCTTTCCTGCGCACAACCAGCACATACCCACTGGGAGACATCTCAATCACATCCCCAGGGACGGCTAGATCGTGCGTCCATTTCGTTGTTTTGAATGCGAGCGCTTTTCTTGGGGGGCGGGCCCCGGCAGCCGGAAGCAAGACGACCCTTGCGCCCAGTTTTTCTGCCAGAGCCCGCATGTTCCCATCAGTGATGGTGGGCACGGGAGGGCCTTAATCGAGCCACATGATGATCCTGCGATCATCTGGTGTGCAGCCTGCTGCCTCGCTCATGAAATCCTCATGTGAGAGGGTGATTCCCAGGATGTTTGTCCAAACAAGCTTCTCCCTGTTGTCCTTGTCCCAGTGGGCAGCCCATTGCATCCAGCCCAGATGGACAACTGTCCCCGCCTTCCAGTAAGGCTCGTCCTGGTCGGCGAGCATGGCGGGGCTGGGGGTGTGGTCATGGTAAACGGCCCACAGGCGCTTCCAGGCGCACCCAGGGTCCTCCAACATCACCTCTTCAAGCGCCTGCGCGAACACGGGCGCCGCGACAGACTTCTTCGCGCTGATTGCGACCATCACGCGCCCCCGTTCCACGCGCCAGTCACAGTGCCAACAGCAAACGCGGACACAACCTGAACCAGGGTAACCGTATCAGGCCACTTCTTGTTGAACGTCCTGTAGGATGTCGCGTATGCCGCGGCGAAAACGGTCACACCGACAATGAGCTTAACAATTTGCATCAACTTTTCTCCGTTCTGATAGTCAGCCACGGTGGAGCAGGATCGCGTCGTTGCCATATGGCATGTAATTTCGAATCCTCGTGCACATTTCATTGTGCGAGCAAGTTTCGCCACTGAAATCGACCCAATGGGTGCCAACAGACATGTATTCCGCAGAGCCTATGAGGAGTACTGTTCCCCCCTCCGCTTTCTTCGGATCGAACTCGACAAGCCTGTCATGCGTTTCAAGAATCTTGAATGGCGGTCCGTCAGGGCTGGCCTTCTGTTCGTCCGCAACCTGTTCCACCGCGGCCTTTAGCTCCGCAATCTGACTCAGGAGCTCTTCTATACCAGTCACAGCACTTCCCTTCTTCCTCGTGGTTCAACCAACGTGGACAAGCCGCACGTCGGCACCTTCCTTCTGTTCGTCACGAATTAGTTCAGCAAAATCTTCTGTGGAAAACTTTTCCCCCGTGTACCTAATCCAGTTCTCACCAACCAGAAACATGTACTCGGCAACACCGATTTGCACCACGGTGCCAAGAGGCGCCATGTCAAGATTGAAGCGCTTTTCGCCTCCTTCCGGCATCAAGAGGGTTACCTCATTTGTAAGAGGCGCCCGAGCCTCAGGGGCGTCGAGGTCGTCCAGCTTCTCCGTAAGGCTCGCAATGAGCCCGGTAATGAACTCTCGCATTTCGCTGATGGGCATTTTTTTCTTTCCTTCTACTCAGAGCATATGAACGAGAATGGTGGACAGGTCGTCTTTTTGTGCTTCGCGGATTCTGGACGCCAAAGCCTCTGAAGAAACCTTTTCCCCGTCGTATTTGATCCACGAATCGTCCATAAGGTTCATGTATTCGCCCACACCCAGCGTGACCAGCGTGCCAGCAGTGACGCATGCGAGGTCAAGGGTTACGTCGCGTCCGTCACGATCCGTGACGGTCACCTTCGTGCCGGATTGGGCCGGACTCTCGTTGCCACCCAGCTTCTCCAGGAGAGCGGTAAGGGCCTCGCGAACCTCATTTGTGTCCACTTTGTTTCCTTCTTTCTTTCGTGATGGTGGTTGTGTTTTTGTGGCAGGTTCAGCTAGTCGAGCTTGAACCTGCCGTCGGTCATGTGGATCATTTCCACGAGCTCTTCTGTGGAATGCTGGGTGTTCGCGTAGGAAACCCAGCGCAATGGGGAGCCCGGCCTGTCCCTGACGGCGAGGAATGCCTCTCCTGTAAGCTGGATTGTCAGTCTTTCGCCAGGCTGACGCCGGGTCAGGTCACAGCCGCAAGCAACTGTCTTTCTGTCAGTCATCGCACACTCCGTCTCCTTTTCCCATATGGACAACGGGAAAGCCTTCGTACATAGATTCGCGCAGGTCCTCGACAAGCACATCCGTTGTCCATTTCGCCCCCATTCGATCGAACCACATTGCCTTTCCCTTTTCGGGGAAGAGCATGTGTTCTGAGTCGCCGAAAAGGATTACCGTTCCCGCGGGGAGTTTCCCCATGTCAACGGCGCGGGGCTCCTGCCCCAATTCCTCCAGAACCGCCATTGTCCCAGTGATGCATGGCGTCAGGATCATTCCGAACCCCGTTTCTGCGCTCACTATTCCCTCCCCAAAGAGATGGTGGTCTTAAAGTTCCTAGACGCCAGGACGAGCAGTCCAATGAGCTCTAGGCCCAATGTCGCCGCGACAGTCACGACGACAACAAATGCTGTGTACATTGTGATTCCTTTCTGTTTCTCAGAATATGGGTAGGCAGAGCAGGGTGCCCTCTTGCCCATTTTTCCATACGCCCAGTTGCGAAAAGGACGTAACTTCCGCGATATCCAACGGGGCCCCGTTGAACCCAATCGGGAGAAGAGTTCGCCCGTCATTCTGGACGCAATAAAGGCCCGTTAGCTCGGCGTCGTCGATTCCGCCGCGCGTGGCCTTCACTCGGATAAGCAACCCCTCTTTAAGGCGCGCGGGGAGCCGCACGCTTTCAGGGTGGCAAAGCTTGACCCACTCGGAGTCCCCAATGTCGTCAATGCCTTCAACGAGCACGAGAGCGCCGTTTTGCTTGACAAAAAGACGCTCCGCGTCATCACAGTCCACCAAGACCGCGCCCTCCGGGACATCCCGGGCTTCACTGAACCGCAGCACGTCCCCCCGTTTCAGGAGTCTTCCATCAGGAAGATTCATGTTTTCCCTCCATCTCTTTCACCCACCGCGCCAAAGCGGCGCGCGAATACCGGACCAGACTCCCGAGCTGAACATAGTCCGGCCCGGTCCCGTCGAACCGCATTTCACCCAGCTTCCGCACAGAGATACCGAGCATCGCGGACACGGCTTTCGCCGTGTACAGGCGGACGGGCGCAGCCTCTTCCGCCCTATCCCACTCGCGGTCCGCGAGGGCGCGCAAATCGTCCGCACTTGTCGCCCACTCGGGATTAGGGGCGGCGGGGCTGGCCTCGCTTGCGCGGCCTTCCGTCCACCAGGCGCGCACGCCAAGACGCGCGGCCTCATCGAGCATTGCGGCTTTGAGGCACCGGTTTTTTACCGGGTCCCAGGGGGCGAGCACGCGCAGCTCCCATTCCTCACGGGCGCGACTCACTCTTCCACCTTCCTCCGCGCGCGCGCAGGATTGGCGGGAATGTTGGCTAGCCTGTTGAGTTCTGTTGTAGGTATGCGGAGTTGTCGGCCTACGCGGAATGCGTAGAGTTGTCCGGTGTCGATGAGGGCTCGGATGGTGTTGTCTGAGACGCCCCATCGTTTTGCGGTTTCTTGGATGCTGTAGGCGTCGCGCGGCGTTTCTCCCATGCTCTCCTACCTTCCTTTCGAATCGTTTCCTGAGTGCCCGCGCCAGGGTCGAACTGGACGCAAAAGCGTGCGGGAACCATCTACCCGCCACGGGCCCACCCCACGGCACCCACTCCCATCACGCCCAACGCCGCCCTTATGACACGATGGCCGGAAAGGCGGGCGATAGGGGCGCGGCAAAACTGACGGAAGCGTTGAACGCGGCGCGCGAGGATCGGACAGTCGGGAGCGCGCAGGGAAGGAGTAGCAAAAAGCCGCGCGCCCCCAACTCTGAAAGCCTAACTAACAAAAAACCAAGCGGGACGCCACTCCAAGCCCCACCCAACAAGACCCACACACGGGCCCCTGAAGCGCCTAACAGGCCCGCGCCCACCCAACCCCCCCACACAAGCCCGTTAAACACTTCAGAGGCCCCGGACAAGCGCTTAAACGGGGCGCTGTCCGGGAAACCCCTAACAGGGGGGCGGCTCAAATCGCCCACCCCTGTTAGCCGATGATCAGGGCGCTTGTCTCAGCCTCGGACTGAAACGACCATCCCCAATTTCATGTATCCGCGCCGCCGCCTATGGGGGAGTATCCCCTTGGCACAGTCTTCAAAATAGGAAGTATCGACAACGGTTCCATCAGAACCAATCCAGTCACCCCGCTTCGTGCGCGTGAAGCGGCTACCGTCGCATGCCTCCACAACGGTCTCCGGGGGACACTCTTCAAGCCTCACGAGCGTAAGCTCTTTCGTTTCAAGGTCTGTGAGATACATCAGCATGTCACATTTTCCTTCCTGTTGGTTGTTGCCGCTCCCGCGCCCGGACTCGAACCGGCCTAACACTCACCAATCAAGCGCGCGGGATACCCGTCGTCAGATTGCCAGGCCCTTGCAGCCAACGATCCGCCCCTCGGAGTCCCGGACCGCCGGGCCAGTCCGAACCAGGTCCTTGCGGCCCAGTGGGGCCGCCGCCTGGTAAGTGATATCCGAGACAACCAGATACCTACCTTCAACCTCAGGGGGCAGGCCCTCGATCCGGCTCGGGTCCCGCTCGATCTTCACAAGCGGCACACCATTCGCCGAAACGGGCGTCACTGTCTCAGCGACGCGAATGAAAACACCTGCCTTTGGGACGGTGACAATCGGCGTCGTTCCATCCAGCGAGTACACCGTCACGTCATGCGGCGTGTAGTTCACAATCTCGGCACTTTGACCGCACACCACGGCCTTCGCACACTTAACATCCATCACGGTTTCCTTTCTGTTCAGGTTTGTTGTTGTGGTTTGATCACGCGGGCGCGCATGGCTTAACGCATACCACGTAATCCCGGTTGGTCGCTTGATCGTGCTCGAAAATAATTTCGGCGCGGGCGCCGCCGCCCATATGCTCATCCACCCATTCCTGAGCCGCACAGATCGCAGCGCGCCAGTCCGTGGTGTAGTACTGGCCGCGCTCCGCATCGTAATGGAACACGCTAACTCCTTTCTCTTGGCGCCCCGCCCACGATGACGGCGCGCCCGCGTCCCGCCCGGGGATCGAACCCGGCTTAATCACCATTGATACGGGAATGCCGTTGAATTGTGATCAATCCGAAGCGTACGTGAGCAGTGTTACATGGCGTTTCATGCCATCGGGCGACGGTACAGTGACGCGGTACGGGAGGTATCCCTCGCTGAAATACGAGTACTGCCTCCTCTCTCCCGAAAATCGAACGGAGAAGAACCTCCTCAAACGCACGGCATCGAAATCGAGTTCTTCGACTTCATGCCTCACCCGGGACCAGCGTCCCGATGGCGTACGGTATTCTGTCCAGCGCGTGACAGTCGCATGGGTTTTGTTCGAAAAATACACCTCAGTCCCCTTCCGCGAACAGTCCAGCGTTGACGAACGGATTGCGCGATTCTTTGGCGCACTCCTTGTCGATATCTTCGAGAACTCCCATGGCCTTTCCTTCCTATCCAGGGCAAAGCGCGCACTCCTTTTCTGCGCGTTCCCTCAATTCCCGATAGGCCAACACGCCAACACCCAGAGGCAGGGAAGAAGGCGCGGCGTGTTGGCCTATCGGGAAGAACCGGGTAGTCCGCGAACTAAACGCGAACCCCGGTTCAACCCGAACCCCCGTCAACTAGCAGAGGGGACGCAAGTACTCGGACTTCCAGTCCGCGAACTCGCAACGGTAGGCGATGGGGTCAACCGCTTTGAGCACCTTGGAAGGCGCGTACTCGTAAGTCCCAATCTTGGGCCACTCCGCAACGCTTTCGTCGAGCCATTCGTCGAAAGCCTCTTCGGCCCCCATATCGGAAAGGGGCTCACCATCGTAGGAAACCCACGTGCAAGACTCCCACGCCCCTTCCACTTCCTCACGGGGCACCTCTTCCAGGGCGTCCCATTCCTCATCGAGCATCGTATCGAAATCCAGCATCATAACCACTCCTTCTGGTCGACGCCGTTCCAACAATTCAGACGATGCGCCGCAAACCCTTCGCAGCACACCAAGCGGAGAAACGGGCCCCGTATGCGCGCGGGTCCAACTTCTCCAAGACCGCGGGGCTGACCTTCTCGCCCCGCACCACAGGCCAATCCTCCATGGGCGACTCGTTGAAATCGTCCATGAGGAACCATTCGGAGTAGCCGACTCCGAACCGGTCAATCCAGTCGCCGCCCAACTGAGCGGCCTCCGGGCAATCCGAGTACCGGACCCACCGGACAACCGCCCACACGTCCCGCGAACACGGGAACCGTAATCCCACTACTCGCACACCTCCATCGTTGTGTAGAGACAATACATCCACTCGCCGGTATCCTCATTCCCCCGGAACCGGTACATCCCCGTCTCGGGACAAATGTCCCTCAAATCCAAGCCGTTGACCTCAAAATCATCTTCTTCCGCCTCGAAATCCCACAAAGACAGTGGGAAGCTAGGCGGGAAACGCAACGCGGCCCCCACTTCGAGTACCACAAGGTAGTCGCCGTCCCCAAGGTCCGCGAGCCCGTCGGACAAGTCGAACCACTCGAAACCGAAACGATCCAACAAATCGAGGAACCATTCTGTCCAAGAAGATTCGAAAGCGGCCAAAATGCGCTCTTTGAAACCCTCCAAAGACTCATCGTCACCCAAACGGTCCGCAGCGCCCAAATTGACATAGAGCGCCTTCCAGTCCGATTCCGAGGTGTTGGCCTCAACCCAGTCGGCCGCCTCACGGGCCACCGCAGGCTCCCAACTGTCCCGGCAATCAGGGGCGAACAGGCGCCAAAGGTTCCGCGCCTCCAACGCCTCCGGGTGCGCTTCCACCCAGCGCCAATAGAGCCCCTCAACGAGCCCCGAACCGGAGAATCGTTCCATTTCCATTGCACACTCCCTACTCATGCAAAGGAGCCTTCAACCATTGAGACTCCCAGTAGCCGGGACGGGACTCGAACCCGCCTCACCCTCACCAATCAAGGCCCCGGCCAACCAACAAACTACGCCCCGCAATCAGCGAGAACCCGCAACGTCTCTTCGGCCACCTCATCCACAAGGCGGACCCGCTGGTAGCCCATGGCCGCCCACAAGGCACCCCCACGGGAATAACCGTGAGAGACAAGGCGGTTCACATTCGCCGCGACCGTCATGCCGTTAAACGGGCACCCAGAAAAAACGGGATTGAGCGCTTTACGAAGCAGTTCCCACGCTTCGCCCAGCGTAATCACACCCTCCGCAATCGAGGGGCACCGGACCTTCGTCTCATCCGAAAACGGCCCACGCTCATAGTCACACGAAGCAATCAGGGCGTTCAACGCGTCGGCCGAAATCGACTCCAAGCCCGCGTAAAGAGCGTCCCGCGGGGACAAACCCGCGCGCTCGAATCCCCGCGCCAAGCGCACGAACTCGCAGCTGAGCTCATCAATGCACACCGTGCCCGGATCGTTCGGGCCCTGGCCGGTCATCAACTCGGCTTCGACACGCGCGACATCCCACAAATCCAACATTGCCACCACTCCTAAAAGCGACAATCCATGTAGCGCAACTTCTACAAAACGCCCCCGCGCCACTGAGGGGGCCAGCGCCGCCCGCAGGAATCGAACCCACGCACCCCCCACTGATGAAAAAGGGGCAGTCACCAAAGCAGCGGCAAAGCAAGGCAGCGGCCTTCAGCGGAGGAAACAAAACGCCCTGCAAACGCCCAACGCAACCACGCGCCAAGCTCATCCCCGCAAACCTTCACGCCCACCCCCCAGCGCGCCAACGCGCGCCGTGACGGCGGCCCCAAGGCCAGGCCAAAATCAGCCAAATCCACTATTCAATTCACAACCCCCCCAACAAGAGGGAAACAACACGCGAACCCGCAAACCGAACCCAAAGCCGCGCCCAACCCAAACCCAAATCGAAAAGCAAGCTGAAACCGTTGCGCCAACAAACCGCGTCCGCCCAAGCCGCCCCCGCCAACTGCGGTGCCACGCGCGCCCCCGGCTCACGGCCCCATGGCCACCGGGCTAGCCGCAAATCCCCACTCCGTGAGGACGGGCACCCAAGCGAAGAAGCAGCCCAAGCCCCGCGCCCACTAGGCGCCAAAGCCAGCCACCCCCCGAAGGGAAAGGAGGCGCAACCACCGGGCCGCCCCGTTGTCTCTCGGGGCCTCCGGTGCATCGAGCCTATCAGGCCGGGCCGCCAAAGTCAAATTGAATCGCAATCCGATTCGGCAGCCCCCGAACTTGCGGCCCCGTTGTCTCTCGGGACCGCCCCGTTCGGCGATGACTAAATCAAACCACGGCTCACGCTAAAACGCAAATCGAACACGCCAACCGTCCCACATACTGAGACGCACCCGCACTTTCCCCCGCAAATCCGCCAATCCACACACGCCCCACCCATTCGCCCACCGCCCCCTACCCACCTCCCTACACCCACCCCACACGCCTACACGCACCCCCGCCGACGCCCCCAGACTCAGGGCCCCCGAGACCGCAGAGCCGCCCCCAGAGACGCCGACAGTACGCCCAGACGCCCCCGCAGACAAGCGCGCGACAATACCACAAAAAGCCAGAAAAAAGCAAATTAAATACCCGAGACAATAACCACAAAGGGGGGCTATGACCCCCCGGAGAATAGTTCCTAGCACCGCACCGTCATAGCAAAAAAAATGTGCGGCGCCCTGGAGGGTGAAATAAATGCCAAACCCGAAACGACTGGACGAGGCGCTGGGAAGCGAGGCGGCGCCGATGGCCCCCAGGCCGACTTGCCGAAGCGTAGTGCCCCGACTGACACGCCGCTCCTGCGCGTGACCTTGGCAACATTTTCTGACATTGAGTGTCATCGAGACGGAGACTATATAGTGAAAGACATAAAGGGTATCGCGATACGTTGAACAGCGTTAAACATAGCCGCCTAAAGCGGCTATGTGTTGTATCGCTTATCGCGATACGTTGAACAGCGTTAAACATAGCCGCCTAAAGCGGCTATAACATTTTCCCTTTGCTGTCTTTGTTGGTCTTCGTCCCGGCGTCAAGTATATTAGCACTTCGTTCTTCGTTGTGGACCTTGGTCGGGATTTGGTTTAACGGGTTGTCCTGGTGAGCTTGATAGTTTTCGTTTCCTTTCGCTGTCTTGCTCCGTTGCTGCGCGTGTGCTCCTGCTTTGTGGGGTTGCGGTTGAGCTTGTGTGGTTGCGTGCTTTGGTGGTTGGGCGCCAGGCTTCCCGTTTTTATTTGTTGTGTGGTGGTGGTTTGCGTGGCGTGGTCTTGTGGGGTTTCTGCTAGGTCTCGTCGTTTGCCGCCTGATTGGTCTTCTCGTCGTCGTGCGGTGTTGTTGCGTGATGGCGGTGTGTGTCAGTGGCGTGTTGAGTCTGGGGTTGTTTGTGGGGCTCCGGCTTCTGACGTGGATCATATTGTTCCTAATGATGATGATTCGTTGGGTAATTTGAGGGCTTTGTGTTCGGAGCATCATCGTCGTAAGACTGGTGGTGAGGGTGCGGCGGCGGCTCGTCGTCGGTTGTTGGAGGTTCGTTCGCGGTTTCGTCGGGTGGAGCCGCATCCTGGTTTGGTTGGGGGTGTTGTTGGTGGCGGTTAGGTTGCGTCGGGAGGAGCTGGTGGATCAGCGTCCGTCTCGGATGGATGCTTCTCGTGGCGTGTTGTTGCCGACGAGTGTTCCTAAGCCGAACGCTAAATGGCACCCTATTGCGAAGCGCTTGTTTAAATCGTTTGCTTCGTCTGGGCAGGTTCATTGGTGGCAGGATTCGGATTGGGCTACGGCGTATATGCTGATGGATGAATATTCAGTGTATAAGCGTACTGATGATGCCGCGTTGAAGTCTCGTGCGGTTCGTGCGGGTTGGGACGAGGCGGCCGCGAAGTTGAGTCCGAAGGAGCGGGAGGCTGCGGGGTGGTCGCGTGAGCGACCTAAGGTTTCTGCGTTTGCTTCTCCTCAAAAGTTGGATTCGATTCTGCGGGCGCTGGAGCGCTTGTTGGTGACTGAGGCTGATCGTCGTAAGGCTCGTATTGAGTTGGAGGCGCCGGTTGACGCTGGGGATGCTCCTAGTGTTGCCGTGTTGGATGATTATCGTAAGGGTCTTGGGTTGGCTTAGGAAAGGAAATGTATGCCGACTGTTTACACGAAGAATAATTGTCATTTGTGCTCGCTGACTAAGCGGGCGCTGCGCCAGCGGGGCGTTCCGTTTGTCGAGGTGAATGTTGACGAGGATGCTGGGGCGCGGGAGATGCTTGTGGATAAAGGCTTCCGGCAGATGCCGGTTGTTGACCCTGGGCGTGAGGGTTTCGATTGGTGGAGCGGGTTCCGTCTTGATTTGATTAAGGGCCTTGTGGGCGTTTAGTTGCGCTCTGGGGCGTGTAGCCGAATCGTTCCGGCTGGGGTGTTGCGCTCCTGGTTCCAGGGCGGTTCTTTATTTCCTGGCATTGTGCCGCGTGCGCTGGCGGTTTCGGTGTTGGGGTCGCGTTGTGCGTGAGTGGTGAGCGGCCGCCAGTTTTTGGGCTGGGGGTTACGCGGGTTCGATTCCCGTCTTCGCGGCAAGCGATCGCGCCGCCCGCCCTTTGGCGGGGTGGGTTGGCGTGGTTTTCTTCCTGGTGTGGTGGAAGTGGTAGACACGTCGCACTCAAAATGCGGTGCCTTTGTGGCGTGCGGGTTCGAGTCCCGCGACCAGGACTGTTTTGGGGATTGGGGGTGCCCTCGTGGACGATGGGGTTTCGGGGGCGCTCCCGTTTGGGGATGTGCCTGATGATGAGTTGTCGGATGAGCAGTTGCTTGTTCGTTATGCTCCTGTGCATTATGGTCCGACGTGGGAGCGCGGCGCTGATGGGCGTTTTGTGTTGCCTGAGCGGACTCTGGGGTGGGGGATTGCTGGGTGGTGCAGTGATTTCTTGGAGCCCCTTGGTGAGGGGCAGGAGGTTTTCAGGTTCACCCTGGAGCAGTTGCGTATCATCTTGTGGTGGTACGCGGTTGACGAGGAGGGGCGGTTCGTTTATCGGCGCCGCGGGACGTTGCAGCGCATCAAGGGCTGGGGGAAGGACCCGTTGCTCGCTGTTTTGTGTCTTGTGGAGGCGTTCGGGCCTTCGGTGTTCTCGCATTGGGGGTCCGATGGCGAGCCGGTGGGGAAGCGGCGCCCGAATGCTTTGGTGCAGATTTTTGCGTTGAAGCAGGAGCAGACTGCGAACACGTTTGACATGTTCCATATCCTGGTGGGGGATAGGCTTCGCCGGGAGTATGGTGTTGACGTGCGGTTGCAGATCGTGCGTGGTTGTAATAATACTGCGCGCATTGAGGTGAAGACGAGTTCTTTCAGGTCCACTGAGGGTAATCGTTGTACTTTCGCTTTGCTGAACGAAGTCCAGCACTGGCTTCCGCAGAACAATGGGCAGCAGTTGAAGAATACTGTTGAGGGTAATACGACCAAGATGCGCGGCCGGTACATGTCGATCACGAACGCTTATAAGCCTGGTGAGGGGTCGGTTGCTGAGGATGAGCGTGATGCGTTCATGCAGTCCTTGGAGGGGCGTCTGGTGGATTCTGACGTGTTCTATGATTCGTTGGAGGCGCCGGACCATACGCCGATGACTGAGCGCGTGTTCAAGGTGTTGTACAAGGCGGTCCGCGGGGATTCGGTCTGGTGCGACGCTGACGAGGCGTGGCGTTCAGTTTTGAATCCTTCTAGGCCCGTGTCGGAGTCGCGGCGAATGTACTTGAATCAGGTTTGGCAGCCTGAGGGCAACTTGTACTCTGCTGCGGAGTGGAAGGCGATTGAGCGGCCTGGCGCTACGTTGGAGCCTGGGGACAAGATTTGCCTCGGCTTTGATGGCGGCAAGTCTGACGACGCGACGGCGCTTGTGGGTGTTCGGGTGTCTGACGGTTTGATGGTCCCGCTGCTGTTGGAGGAGAAGCCGCTGGATTTGAATGCCCCGTGGGAGGTGGACCGGGATCGCGTTGACTCAATGGTCCATCGCTTGTTCGCTGAATATGAGGTCGTTGGGTTCTATGCTGACGTTGCCTTGTGGGAGTCTTACATTCACGAGTGGACTCTTGATTATGGTGAGGGCTTGGTTGCGCGGGCTTCCGACTCGGGGCCAGTAGCGTTTGATATGCGTGGCTCGCGGAAGCGTGTGACGATGCTCCATGAGGCGTTCATGGAGGCGATTATCAACCAGAAGGTTTCTCATGGCGGGGCGCGCGAGTTGGCCTCGGCTTTTCGCAGGCACGTGTTGAATGTGATGCGGAAGGATACGCCTTATGGGGTGTCCTTCATGAAGGCTGGGCGCGAGTCGAAGAAGAAGATTGATATGTATGCTGCGGCGATGTTGGCGTTCGCCGCGTATAGGGATTATCAGACGGAGGTTTCCAGGGTTGATGCGCGTAGGCGTGAGCCCGGGAAGTTCTACCGGTTCTGACCCGTGGGGGTGGTTGCGTGCTAAATTATGATTTCAGTGATCCTACTGAGGACCTTATCAATGAGGGTCTTAGGGTCATCCAGTCGGACTATGACGAGGTCCTTGGTGTTGCGGACGACTACTTGCACGGCCGGTTCGCTGACCCGTATTCTCCTAAGGGGTTGACTGGGGAGCAGCGGGCGATGATGCGGAAGGCCAAGCTCAACTGGTGCGAGATACCGGTTGAGGCTGCCACGCAGGTGCTCCTGGTTGACGGTTTCCGCCCTGGGGAGCAGCAGGTGGCGGGCCCGGACGGCATTCTGGAGGAGGAGCCTCCTGAGTGGGACCTCTGGCAGCGGTCGAACTTGGATGCTAAGCAGTCGATGGTGCACCGGTCCGCCGTGGCTTACGGTCAGGCGTTCGTTGTGTCGGAGTTGGACGACTTGGAGCGTGGGCGGGCGAAAGCCCGTGTGTTGTCGGCGTTGCGGACGGTCTGCCTGTATGAAGACGTTTTGTCTGACGATAATGCCCTGTTGGCGTTGTCGGTGATGCGGTGGCCGGGGGAGCGGTCCTTGTCTGGCGAGTATCGTCCGGGGCGCGCGGTCGCGTGGGACCGGTACAAGAGGTATGACATTCTGCTTGATTCAACTGGGCCGCGGATCGTTGAGGAGTCTTTGCATGGGGGGAACGGGCATTGCCCCGTTACCCGTTTCGTTGCCAAGATGGACGACGAGGGGCGCGTTGTCGGGTCGGTTCTTCCTTTGAAGAACTGGCAGGACATTTACAATCAGATGGTTTTTAATCTCCTGATTGACCAGTCGCACAGTGCGCATCGCATTTTGTGGGCGACGGGGTTGCAGCCCCAGGAGGTCGTGGACACCGAGGGGCGCCCAGTTCTCGACTCTGAGGGCAATCCCGTGTACCAGCGCATTAGTGCCGGGCCGGGGGACTTCCTGGTCAACGATGATCCGAACGGCAAGTTCGGGGCGCTGGCAGGCGGGGACATGTCTGGGTATATTTCCTCGTTGGACATGGCCGTGAAGGCGTTCTCCGCTATGTCCCAGACGCCGCCCAACTTCCTGCTGGGGCAGATGGCCAACCTCAGTGCTGACGCCTTGAACGCTGCGGAGAAGTCATTCCGCAACAAGATCGGGTTGTACCGGAGTCAGTTCGGAGAGGCGTGGGAGCGCGTTCTTCGGATCGGGATGATCTTGGAGGGACGGGAGCCGCGCGAGCGTTGGGAGCACAATGAGGTCCTTTGGCGGGACATTGGTTCTTCCGCGTTGTCCCAGGTTGCCGATGCCCTGTCGAAGCTGCGGGATATCGAGGTTCCTGCGAAGGGGCTCTGGGAGATGGTTCCCGGCGTGTCGCCCGCGCAGCTGGCGAGGTGGCGGGACCTTGACGCTGACGACCGCCTTGGCGCTGATCTTTCGGGGTCGGTGCGTGATTACGAGGAGATGTCGAAGGGCGGAGACCCGTTCTCCGCGCAGGGCGCGGAGGTGACGGGTGGCTGACCTTGTGGCCGCGGCCCGCGTGGTCGCGGCGTTCGAGCAGGCCATTGGATCGCTTAGTCTCGACGCTGTTCAGAGTGCTGCGAAGTGGTGGAAGGGTCTCAGTGACACTGGGGCCGCCCCCGACGTGTTCGCCTCGCATCTCGCAGAGAAGTGGAACCGGGGGGCGGTTCTCGGGGTTGCGTTCTATCGGCTTCTGCGTGCCCTGCACTTGGGTGCGACAGTTGCGTCCCCCGTCAAGTACCACAGGAATCGTGGTTTGACGGTTGGGGACCTGGTTCACGAGTTCAACGAGTCGAGTGGCACCAACTTGAATCTGGGGGGGCTAGAGCGCCAGCCTGTTGGGGTCGAGCCCAGTGGTCGTGTGCGTGCAACGGATTTGCGGGCAGTGGATTTGGCGGCTGCGAAGGATGCTTTGGCGGACCGTTTGGAGGGGGCCCGGGCTCGCGGTGGGGCGCGAGAGTCGGATGCGGCTTATGCGGCTGGCGTGGCCCAGCAGGCCACTGTTGGCGGCGCCAGGACGATGGTCGAGGCGTCCGGTAGCGTGGATAAGGGGTTGCGTGGTTGGGTGCGCGTGTCGGGGTCCGGGCGGCCCTGCGCGTTCTGCGCGATGCTCTTGTCCCGCGGGGCCGTGTACAAGTCGAAACAAACTGCCACGACGGCTAAAAAGCCGCGGGCTGATGGCACTACCGGGTATCACCCGAATTGCAAGTGCTACTCTCTGCCGGTTTTTGCGAACACTGATTTGAAGTCCAGCAAGTTCGCGTTGAACCGGGAGCTGCATGACGTGTGGCACGGGGAGTTCAGTGGGAAGGGGCTCAAAGGCCGGGAAGGCTGGAGGAGCTTCTTCTACAAGAAGTACGGACGGTGACCACCGTCCTGCTGTTCGTTTCTGTTGGGGCCCTGGCGGCCCTATTTGAATTGCTGTCTTCTCGTGGCCGGGCGCCACTTCGAGGGCAGCGGAGGGGAATGCTGATGAAAGACGACAAGCCGAAGGAAACGGAAGAGGCCGCCGAGAAGCCGGAGCAGGAGCCCGTTGGAGAGGCTGCTGCGAACAAGGTTGAGGACCTTCCTGAGTGGGCGCAGCGCGAACTGCGCGAGGCCCGTAGCGACGCGGCGAAGTACAGGACTTCCGCTAAGGAGCTTCAGGAGCGGATTAGTGGCCTGAAGACCTCCGAGGAGGTTGAGGCGGCGCTTGCAGAGTATCGCGACAAGGCCGAAAAGGCTGAGGCTGAAGCGAAGGCCGTGAAGGACCGCGCCGCGGTGCGCGGCGAGTTCAAGGCACTTCCTGACGAAGCCTTCGACTTTGTGCCACAGGGGACGGTTGAGGAGATGCGCGCGGCCGCAACCAAGCTTGCTGCGCTATTCCCGGACAAGCCTGCCGGAACGGGGAAGCTGCCCCGCGGTGGCGGTGGGATGGTTCCCGGGGACGCTGAGCCTGCTTTTGATGTGGATAAGTTCATCAAGGGTATTCCTCGTTACTGACATTTTGATAACCCGTAGGAGGGGTGAATGGTTGACAAGAATGTCGCTGTCAAGCCCCAGAAGCTCGCGCAGGCGGCTCTGGGCTTGTTGGAGCGAGAAATGGTCGTCCCTGCCCTGTTTTTCAAACAGGGCATTGACGAATACAAGGGGGCGCTGGACGATACTATTAACGTCAAGATTCCCGGAGTTTTGCCTGCGCGTGATTACGCGTGGAGGAATGACCGGACCACGGCGATCACGACTGACGCTTACAAGGAGCGTAAGATCGCGATTCGTTTCGGCGGTAACGCCGTGTCGGCAGCGCATTTGACTGATGAGGAGCGCGAGTTCGATTTCGGCGGTTGGGCGGGCTCGATTCTGCCCGCGCAGTCGAAGGCCGTTGCGCGTGCGCTGGAGTACGGTGCGGTTGACACGCTCCGAAACGGCAAGTACGCGGTCACTTTGGGCGCGAAGCCCGAGAACATTGTCAAGGACATTGTTGAGGCGCGTCGCGTGTTGAACCGCACGGGTGCTTCCAAGGTGGGGCGCATCCTGTTGGTCGGTTCGGATTGGGACGCGATTCTTCAGTCCTCGAAGGAGCTGACTGCGGCGAGCGTCGGTGACGGCGTGGCGGAGACGGCGTTCGAGGATGCGTACATTGGGAAGATCAAGGGGTTCACGGTTGTGACCTCTGAAGAGATTGACCCGGGCGAGGCTTACGCCCTCACTGGCGGCGCTTTCGTGTTCCTGAATGCTGCTCCTGCGGTGCCTGACTCTGTTGTCGGGGCGTCCGCCATCGCCCAGGATGGCGTCGCCATGCGGTGGATCAAGGATTACGATGCCACGCACCTCATGGAGCGCAGCATCGTCAACACCTGGTACGGCTTCCAGCAGGTCGTTGATCCTGTCGTGTACTGGGATGCTGCGAAGAAGACTGAGGTCGTGTCTGACGCCGAGTATGGTATTCGTGCGGTCAAGCTGGCGCTTGACGGCACTGATTCCTACTTCGCTGAGGGTAGTGATAAGACCGTTGTGTCGAAGGCGTTGAAGTTGGATAAGCGGGCGAAGGCGACGACCTACGTTGCTCCCGCTGGACCGTGATTCCAGCTGGCCTGGCTGCGGGGCGGGCACCTGAGGTTATTCACGGGTGTCCGCCCCGGTGTGGTCGCGGACCTGTGAGGAGGTGGCGTGGACGCTTCTAGAAAAGCGGAGATGCTGATTTCTGTCGATGAGTTGGCGGCGATTCTGAAGTACTCGCTCATTGGGGACGAGCGAGACGGGGCGGCCGAGTTGATCTGGGACGCCTCGAACCTGGCCCGGCATTACGGGAGGGCCACTTGGCGCGCAGACGCCTGCCCTCCAGTTGTGCGCACTCTGGTGCGCAATGCGTGCGTGCGGTATTTGAATCTTTCTGAGTCTGTTGTCCAGTCTCGCGCTGGCGACGAGTCTGAGGCGTACACGGACCTTGGGCTACGGACCGGAACAGTATTCTTCTCTCCTGAGGAGATTGGGACGATCAGGAAAGCGGCAGGCCGGTCCGGGAATCTGCGCGTTGTTCACACAACGGTGCATTCCGGGGAGGCCCTGGAGTCGGACGTGCAGTGGCATCGGGTCGTCGGGCCCGATGGCATGGTCGCCCATTGGGGGTGGTCCCGTGGCGGTCGGTAGACACCGGGGCGAGATCGGGGTCCTTTACGGGCGGAAGCGCGTGCGGGACTCGCGGGGAAACCTGGTCACCGTCGAGGATACCTCTCGTTTGTTCCGGGTGCGGATGGGGATGAAAATGATCCGCTCCAACAGGGGAGAGTCCAAAGGCCAGCTCACTAACGAAGTGGTGCTCCTGACGTTCGATCCGGTTGACGTGGACGGAAACAAGCTCACGGACGTTGGGGCTTGGACGCGCGTCGAGTTCGACGGTCGCACTTGGGACTTGGCGTCGCCTCCCGCGTTCAAGCGGGGGACGCGGCGTACCGCTCATTGGGAGGCCGAGGTTCGCCCGCGGCCTCCGTCGAATCTGCGGGGGGTGTCCGGTGGTTAAGATGCTGGTCACGCCGCACAGGTTGAACAAGATCGTATCGCACATGCCGCAGGTGCGGGCCGCAGTGACGGCACAAGTCGGCGCCCGCGCTCCTCGCGCCCGCGCCGTTTTGGCGCGGCACCGGCGCACCGGAGTCTCCCGCATTGAATCCTACGTCGCCGAAACGGACGGTTGGATCGTCCTGGTGGACCCGCGAGGGAACGCGGCCGCTATCGAGTTCGGTCGCAAGGGCCGGTGGATTGAGCGGCCCCGATGGGTTGGCCGCGGCGCCGGTCGCAGGGTTGCTGGAGTTGACGCGGTGTGGATACCGCCGTCGAAACCGGTCAAGGCCCTTGCCGCCGCTGCTGGGGGGTGATCCGGTTTGGCGTTCGATGTTGAATCCCTGGATTCGGGGAAGCACGTCGCCGTAGAGGACTTTTTGCCGGGCTGGCTTTCCCGGGCTCTCCCTGACGGGGTTACGGTTCGCACGCGCATCGAGGAGGGGGACGCGATGCCCTACCTCCTCGTAACGGAGGTTGATCCTGAGGGTGTGTCTGCGGCGGCCCGTAGGGGTGGCGATGACGTGGATGTTGTGGAGGTTGAGTTTCACGCTTTCTGCGAGGGCTTGGATGCGGAGCGCGCGTGCTGGAAGCTGCTCTGGGCGTCTTTCAAGTTGATTGAGGAGTGGGCGAGGAAAGGGCGGCGAATCGGGAGCGCCGCCTCGTTTCTCGTGGGGGCCCGCTTGTTGGAGAGGCCGCGGCGCCGTCCTGATTGGGCTGACGCTACTGGTCCGGTTCAATACCAGGATTTGCCCGTGGGTATTGAGCGGTTTGTCGCTCGGGCGAGATTGACGATTATCAATAGGTGATGGCGCGCCTTGTTGGAAGGCGCAGGAAGGGGGCTGGGATGGCCCTAGAGGATAAGAAGACGCTTGTAGTCGGTGAGATGAGTTTTTACACCGCCGCCGAGTACACTAAGCCGCCCACAGTGACGGCTTACAAGCAGGATAGCACGCCTGGGAAGGCGACGGCGCTTGCGGGATGGGAGAACCTGGGGCATACCCAGATGGAGAATCCCCTGAAGATCACAGTGAGCGGTGGCGAGGTCACTGTGAAGGGGTCTCTTCAGAAGCACGCTCTCCGTACGTCAACTTCTGATCGAAATTTCGCTATTGAGGTTTCGCTTCACCAGTTCGACAAGGAGACGATCAAAAAGTGGATGGGCAAGAACGCTGTTGAGGATACCGGTTTGGTGTACGCCAAGCCTAAGCCCCAGCCCTGGCGTGTGGCGTTGCTTGGGATTTGCGTGGATGAGGGCAACATCTTCATGATCCATGCGGGCTCTGTTGACATTGCCCCTAACGGGGATTTTGACGTGCAGAACACGGAGGACCTTGTTGCCCTGCCCGTCAAGCTGACGGTGTTGACTGACAAGGAGGGGAAGACTCTCGGCATGTCCGAGGTCACTCCTCTTTCCTGAGTGTTGTGGGGCGGGCTGTGCGGCTGGTGTGCCAGGCGACCGCACGGCCCGCCCTCTTTTTCCTGGCATTTCGCATGGCACGCTGATTAGGAGGCCGCAATGGCTATTAACTTTGACAACCTTGACCTTGACGCTATCCGCGGAGAGGCTGAGAACAAACACAAAAACCTCATTGTCGAGGGGGTCGTGTTCCGCGGGCTGATCCACATGCCCAAGGATGAGAGGGCTGAGTTCCGGGAGCTCGTTTCCGAGTTCCGCGACAATGATGGCAACGATAAGGACGCGGAGACCTTCTACACGAAGGTCCTGACTCTTGTGGCCGCGGACAAGGAGCGTGCCACTGACTTGCTGGCGAAGATCGGGTCTGACCTGGCTGTTCTCGATACTCTGGTGTCGCTCTACTTCGAGCGCACTCAGGTGGGGGAAGCCTAGCCGTCGCGGAAGTGATTGATCGCGCGGGGGCGGGCGTGTATGCCGACCTGCTGCGGTACTACCAGGTTGACTTGGTTGCCGCGGTGGAGTCGGGGTCCCCGTCTCCGCGTCTTTTGTTGGTCCTGATCCACGGCCTTCCTGATGGGTCGTGGACCGCGGCGCTGTTGAACAACAACCCGGAATTGCGAGGGTGGACCCGCGAGACGGCTTTGCTCGCTGACATTTTCGACAATATCAGCGTGAACACGGTCGCCACTGGAATGGGCGGCGGGCCGCGGAAGCCGTACATGTGGCCGGGTAGGCCCGGGGCGAGGGCTGACGATACTTTCGTGGCGGACACGCGGAAGAAGGGTGGCATGCGTGCCGCCTTCGAGGCCGCTTTGTCGGCCTAGTTAAGCGCCTCCTCTTTTCACTGTTTGGGGGTGATGCCTGATGCCGAGGGCTGAAGGTAATGTGGTCGCGAGGCTCGCTGTCCAGGTGATGCCGGATACGGATGGCTTCTGGACTGAGCTCGCGACCAAGCTAGATGCTATTGAGAAAAGGCTCCGACCTTTGGAGGTCGGGGTCCAGTTGGATGAGAACCATTTCGTGCAGAAAGTGCAGGCGCTTGCGCGCCGCGCTGAGGCCGCTGCGCGGGATGTTGAAATTAAAGTGAACGTTGACAATTCAGCGTTCAACAGCCTGGACCAGATGCAGACCCGCCTTGACGACCTGTCGGATCGGGCGCGCGGGTCCCTGTCCGGGGTTTACGACGGGGACCTGGAGACGATTCGTCAGCATTGGTCGCAGACGCTCGACAAGATGCGGAGGGATGCTGCCAAGAAGTTGCGTTGGCGTTCCATTATGCCCGCGTCTGAGGGCGCGGAATGGTCCGCGTTGGACAGCTTCTACTACAAGCGTCAGGTTCAGGGGCGCGCTGATGCTATGCGTCGCGCGTTCTCCGATCTTGGGCCGGTCACGTTCGATATGCGGCCTGACGCCTCGTGGGCGGACAAGGCCAAGGGGGTACTCGACGGCTTTTTCCAGAAGGAGTACGTTGGGCGGATTCGCTGGACCGTGGACGAGGACTTGTCCGACCAGGGGGCGCTCCGCAGGTTCCGTGATCGATTGGACCGCGAGTTCGGTTCGAGTGACACGTGGAAGTATCGTGTGGAGCCTGATTTGGCGGTTCAGGATGGGTCGATTGACGCGGCTCTCCTGAAGTTGCGCAGGGAAATCCGAGAGAGGGCTTTCGGGCACCACGAGGCATTGCACTTGGACATCAAGCCCAACATGTCGAACCACGAGCTCCGGGAAGTGGGGCACAAGCTGCGCCGTTTCAAGAACAAGTGGGACGACACTGAGCTGGAGTTCAAGCTCGGCCTGGACCACTCGTCCCGGTACATTGCGGCCGCGCGGCTGGCCTTGTTGGCGCGGGATCGTTGGGTGCGTCTCCACCCGCTTGTTGACCATAAGGCGTTTGTGGTCGCTCGCGAGACTTTGGCCGCTATGAGCGGCTTCCGCCTCGCGAAGGACCTCACGTCGAACCTGTGGGACCTCGTTAAGAACTTGGACAAAGCAGTGCCGTTGCTCGGCGCGGTGGGGGCCGGTTTGGCTGCCGCCGCGGCTGGCGCCTCCACGTTGCTGAAGCACACTATCGGCATTAGTGGGTCCATTGTTGCGGCGGGTCAGGCCGCGGCGCTTCTCGGGCCGACGCTTGTGGCGTCAGCGGGCTTTGTCGGGTACACGTTCTACCAGGCGTTGAAGCCCATTAAGGAGTTCGTGCCCGAGATCGAGGGCGCGTTCCATTCGATGAATGATGTGATTCAGCATGGGTTCTGGGAGCAGGCGAGCGGGAATGTTCGTCAGCTCTTGGACGATTTGTTCCCTGCGTTGAATAACGGGTTCAGTGTGTTGGGGCGTTCTGCTGGGCGCCACTTCGGGCGCGTGGTGGATTCGTTCTCGCGGATTCTTGCGCCGCGGATGCAGGAGATGTTCGAGCATTCTGCTGCCGGACTTGATGAGCTGGGGTCGCATACCGATTCCTTGGCGCAGGTGTTCGCGGTATTGGGGCGTCATGGGTCTGCGGCTTTCGAGCGTATCCTTGGTGCGCTTGGTCGGGTCACTGACCGGTATGCGGCGTGGCTGACCGAGGCGGACTCGTCTGGTCGGCTACAGCAGATCATTGACCGCGGCATCCAGTCGTTCGTGGACTTCGGGCGCGCAGTAGGAAATGCTGGCGGGGTTCTTGGTGATTTGTGGCGCGCCGCCGACAAGGCGGGCGGCGCTACTATGGGTCGCCTCGCGGACGGCTTGGAGCGTGTTCATAAGACAACGGCTGGCGAGGCGTTCCAGTCCGGGATGGTGAAGTTCTTCCGCGGGATGAACGCTTCCTGGTCGGAGCTGAAGGTGAATATCGGCGGTTCGCTTGGTGGGTTCGCTGCGTCTATCGCTGACCTGTCGGACAGGGCTGGTCGTCTGGCTGGCCGCGTCGCTGGACAGTTCGGCAACGCGGTGTTCAACGTGTTCTCTGGTCAGGGTTTGAACCAGGGGATTACGGGATTCTTCTCGGGCTTGTCTGCTGGCTTGTCCCGCATTCAGGGTGTCTGGCCGCAGGTGTCCGAGGGGCTTGGGCATCTGTTCAGGTTCATGGGGTCTCTTGGCCGGGGCCTTGGGCCCGTGGTTGGCTCGACCTTGGGGGCGTTGGCTAATGCGGTGACGCGGTTGGAGCCCGCGTTGTCGAGGCTTTCGGAGCGTCTTGGCCCGAAGTTCGCTGCGGCTATTGACGTTGCGGCTGGCGCGTTGACTCCGTTGGCCACGGCGTTCGCGAACCTATTGGACGGCTTGTCCCGCATTCCGGGGGCTTTGGAGCTCGTTATTGGCGGGTTCATGGCGTTCCGGTCGATTAGCTTCGTTGGCTCGTTGGTGAAGGCTGTGGCCACGGCGTTCTCCGGCCTGAAGGATACTGCGGCGTCCGCTGTTGGTGCCCTGGGGAGTATTCTTCCCGGTGGCGGCGGGGGCTTGTGGGCTGGTATCAAGGAGGGGGCCGCGGCTGGCGCGGCCTCGCTCGCTGGAGCACTGCCCCGTCTGGGTGCGGCCGCGAAAGTCGCTGGCGGCGCGATGGGTGGCCTGGGTGCTGCGGCGTCTGGCGTCATTGGCCTCCTGGGCGGCCCCTGGGGGGCGGCCCTGGTCGCGGGTACTGCTGGTGTTGCGGCCCTGGTGTCGAAGCTCAGCGAGGTATCGTCTGAGGGCTCTGCTGTGGTGAAGGCTTTGGATGCGGTGGCGTCTGGGTCTGAGGACGCTGGGCGGCGTTTGTCGGCTTCCGCGTCGAAGATGTTCAATGGAAGTGGTTTCGATGAGATTACCAATTCCAAGGTTCTGAATCAGGCCGCAGAGAAATACCGCGGCAATTGGCGGTGGTGGAACAAGTGGTCCGGTGGCAACAGCGGGCATATAGCGGCGGATATCTCCGATGCGTTCGACCGTATTGCCGAGATCGGTAAGTCTGGGGATTCTGTTGGCGCGGTTGAGGCGTTGCGGCGTCTTGGTCAGGAGTTCGTGAAGTCTGGCGGCTCTGCTACGGAGTGGCGGAGCACGGTCGAGTCGGCGGCTGGGTCTGTTGACGGGTTGGGCGATGCGCTTGGTGACGCGGCGGGTCAGTTCGGTTTGGCGGCGACGCAGGCGAACGGGATCGAGCTCGCGATGGGCGGGGTTGATCTACAGGCGCGGCTCGCGATGGATGCTGTGAAGATGGCTGGCCAGTCTGCCACGGAGATGGGGCACGCGCTTGACGCTATGGCTGGCGGTGGAGATGGCGCGTTCGACCGTTTGGGCCGGTTGCGGTCCGCGGTGGACAACGTTGGTTCCAGCATGGTGTCGATGGCTTCGGCGGCGGTTGACGCCAACGGCCAGGTCGTCCAGTCCGTTGAGGAAGTGATTTCTCGCTTGGGTGAGCAGGTTGATGCTCAGATTCAGGCCGGGGAGAACATGCTTCGTCTCGCGGAGGCGGGGTTCAACATCGACTTCCTGGAGCAGCTGGGCAAGCTACCCGAAGGCGCCCAGTACTTGCAGCAGCTCGTGCAGCTGCTCGGGGATTCGTCTGCTGAGGGGCAGGCGAAGTTGCAGGCGCTCATTGACCAAGCCAACCGGGTTGGCCCCGCGTTGCAGGGCATGTCCTGGGAGGGGTCGGCCGCGTTGTCCAAGCTGAACCTGGACTCGCAGAACGTGTTCTCGGACTTCAAGAAGAATCTTGACGCGGCGCTGGCGGCGGCCGGTGTTGACGCGAATGTTCGCGTAAAGGTTCAGGCCGCGACGGACAAGGATCAGATCGCCCAAGCTCTTGCTGAGGTGCGGGCGCAGTTCCTGAAGATCAATGACAAGTACTACATCAACGTGAACGGCAAGCTCACTGAGGTTCAGATTGATCCTAACGTGCAGGTTGATGGTGCGGAGGATTTGAATAAGAATCTTTCGGGGCTTGTCAAGTGGTTCTCTGGTGATGACGGCGGGCAGGGCCCGTACCAGAACGGGTTCCAGTTCGGCCAGCAGTTCTCTCAGGGCGTTGGTGACGGCGCGACTTCGGGGGCGCCACTGTTGCCTAATCTTGGGCAGGACCCGAATAGTCTCCTCGGCTTTCATGGGTCGATGTTCTGGGATACCGGTTTCGGGCATGGGCAGCAGTACTCGAACGGTTTGGCGTCTGCGGTTCCGCAGGCCGCGGCGTCGGGGGCCTTGTTGTCGTCGAGCGCTAAGGCGGGGGCGGACAGTATTTCGCTTGCGCCATCTGGGGCGTCGGCGGGGTCCGGGTTCGCCAGTGGTGTC